>Ga0182018_10000202_pt1 | contig 77844 bp, 66 predicted proteins | sample 812P2MmetaG_FD_120490 | JGI IMG/M metagenome (GOLD analysis project Ga0182018, IMG submission 120490) | Permafrost microbial communities from Stordalen Mire, Sweden - 812P2M metaG | ecosystem: Environmental > Terrestrial > Soil > Wetlands > Permafrost | place: Sweden: Stordalen | collected... | reverse complement strand
GCTCGGGAGCGCGTTCCTGAAGCACAGGAGTCCGAGAGCGAGCCGAAGGAGTCAGTGCCCGTCGTTCGGTCGTCGGGGTCCTTGCGCCGGGAACCAACGGCTCTGCGGGACGCGCGGGCGTCCTTCGCTCAGGTCCGAGCCGCCGAGCTTCGGAAGTGGGCGGGCGAGGGCGGGTCGCACCGTCTCCTCCCTCGGGACCGGGGCCCCTTCGTTTGGTCGCGCGCGCGCATCGCGGCCCTGCGCCTTCGGAGAGATTGATTGTCGAACTTCTTCTCGCGGAAAACTAGGGACAGCCCCTTAGTGCACGTCGCCGACGAGCAGCGCGAACGCTCCCACGAGGACTTCTTCGGGCGAAGCACCTCCCTGAAGGGGAGCGCCGTTGCGGTCGATGACGAAGCCGTGGTCGCCGAACACGAAGAGGAGCGTCCGAGGAGCTAGCGTCTCGGCGTGGCGCGCGACGACGTCGGCGGTCGTGTCTGCAAGGGCGGGGAGGGCATCCAGTGTGCCCTCTCTCATCCCCTGCAGTCGCGCCTGGACGACGTCGAGTTTGTGTAGTTCGCGCGGGCCGACGCGAAGGCGGCGAACGTATTCGGCCGTCCTCCCGCGAGGGGCCTCGGCCTCAGAGTCCGGGTCAATCGGAGCCGGTGCGCGAAGGGCTTCGACCCCGCGGGCAATCGTCTCGAGCTGCCGCATGGTGGTCGTCGGCAGCGCGCTCCAGAGCATGAGCTCGTCGGTCAATGCCGCGCGGTTGCCGAGCTTCGACACGACGCGCTCCTCGACGAGCCGCGTGAGGTCCCAGCGCATCGCGTCGACCAGCAGGAGTCTCACGGATCGCGCACCGTGCAATCGCGCGATGCGCGCCGCGAGGTCATGTGCGTCGAGCACCATGCGCGGCCTCTTGGTGGTGGCCGCAAACGTCGGGAACGCGTCGGAGTAACCCTTGATGAAGGTGTTCCTGAATTCGTCCTGCGCCGCGCGTGCCCGAGGGTCCTCGAGTCCCGCCGACACGGCGTTCGCGAGTGGCATGTAGCTCTCGGCAAAGAGCCGCTCGAGCGCGGCCAGCGGCTGAGGCCCGCGCGCCGCGGCAAGCTGCAGTGTCCACGCCCGCCACGGCTCCTCCTGCGCGACGACGTTGGCGCCGGCGGTATGACGGGCGAGGGGAGGGGGAGGCTGGGGACTCGGAGAAAGGTCGTGGTCGTGGTCGTGGTCGTGGTCGGCGGCCGGCGCCGCGGCCTTGTCTTCACCCTCGACCAGCAAGCTCGCCAGCGGTACCGGATCTCCGTGCCCACCCGTCTGCATGTCGCGCTTGTCCAGGATCAGGGTCACCGGCCGCTCGTGCGTTGCGTTCGCGAGGAACCGGAGCGTTGCACAGTCCGCCGGCTCGAGGGCACTCGAGAAGCCGGCGGCGGCGCGAAGCGGACCCAGCACGATCGCCAGTCCCGCTGCCCCCGCGCGTCGCGCACGAAACAGTTGGTCGCTCAGGGCACCGTCCAGGTCCCCGGCGCCCGTGATGCCAGGCCCCGGTGCCCCGCGCGTGGCGAGCTCGCGCTCGATGGCCTCGCCCAGTGCGTCGGCCAGCCGTCCTCGGATCGAAGGGCCAATGCCCTCGAGCTCCACGACGATCATGCCCTCGTGGCCGAGCCTCTGCGACGCCGAGTCGCGCTCCTCTGCCGTGGCGAATCGGACCTCGCCCTTCGCCGCCTCGAGGGGTTTGTTCGGAGCGGTCGCGAGCGCAAGGGGCAGGTCGGGCACGCGCTCGATGGGAACGAGATCTTCCATGCTGCCCGCTGGATGTAGGCACGCGTCGAGGGAGTTGGCCCAGTTTGTGGATGTTGCCGGAAGATATTTGGAACCGTCGCCCGCGTCCGTTGACCGGCTAGGGACCGATGGTATCTTCGGAGTCGTTCCCTCTGCAGGGTCCGTGATTGTCGGCATCGCATGGATCCCGAACAAGCACGAACCCGGGGGGCCATGACCACTCCGTGAGCAAGCCGGGCTACGTTCGCAAGAGCGCAGGATTAACTCGGAAGCCTAAAGCGTGGTCAACGCCCCCCACCTAGCCGTTGGCTAGGGGTTCATGTCCGCCGACACACGTCCCATGCGGTAAGGAACGACCTTTGTTGCGGGCAGCGGCTCGAAAGATGCCGCGCCCGCTCTTTTTTTGCGCATGGCAAAGGGCGAGTGTCACGATTCGGAGTCGTGCCGCTTCGAGACCACCTGCTCGGGATCATGGACCGGAAGCATCACTGGGCCTATCCGGCCCTGACGAAACCCGGCCTGGCGCGCGATCAGCTGATTGTGCACTTTCGCCACGAGTATCTCGTGTACGTGCGCGACTTTCCCGTTCTCCTCGCGCGGGCGCTGGGGGTCACGCCACCGCTCGAGGACGTGCGCGGGTGCACTCGCCGAGAACCTGTACGAAGAACAGACCGGCGGGCTGTCGCGTACGGCCGCGCACCCCCGCCTGTTCTTGCAAATGATGGGAGGCCTCGGCTTCGATGTTACGGCCTTCGTGGACGACGACGCGTGGCTCCATCCGTCGGCGCGCCGCTACCGCGATCTGCTCGGCGAACGGTCTATTGCGCAGCCCTGGCAGGCGGCCGCCGCCCTTCTGACGATCTTCCTCGAGGGCAGCGTGAACGAACGCGCGGAGCTCGAGGGACGGTTCGTCCGGGCACGCGGCGAGACGGCGGTGCGAGAGCATCCGCTCGTCAACCACTACGGCTGCCCGCCCGAGGCGATGGAGCTGACGCGCGCACACGCGAAGGTGGAGGGCAGCCATCGAGCTGACGCATGGAGGATCTTGCTTGCCCACACCCCCGATGGCAGCGACGAGGCGCGCGCCGTCGTGGACACGTGCGAGCAGGCGCTCGCCGCGTGGCACCTCTATCGCGACGGCGTCGCAGACCGAATGAGTCTGCGTCGACAGGCAGCGTGACGTCGTAGGGCACGTGGTAAGAGGGAGGCGCCCGTGCGCCATTGCCTCGCGTTCGCGCTAGCCGTTGCGTCGTGCCATTCGAGTCGCGGCTCGTCCGCCGTCACGAACGACGCCGGCGCGTCATCGGTGGTGCCGATCACGACGGCGGCGACGGTGCAGCCGGGCCTTCCACCCGCGAGCTCCACGCCGGCGTCGTCGATGGCTCCGCGCGCGACCGAAGGCGCCCTAATCACCGAGGCGCCGGCCGGCGCCCTTCACCATCGATTCCGCAAGACGAGTCTCACCGTGGACGGGCTTTCGCGACTGGTGGCGGCGGCGCCGGAGCTCGGGCGCATCGGCGGTGATCTGGCATTCTTCGATCCCGGCGACACGCAGTTTCTGTCTCGATCGAAAGCCGATCGCGAAGGCGTGTCCTTCACGACTCTTCCGGTCGTCTGGAATCCGGAGGCCGGCGCCGACCTACTAGTCGTCACCGGACACGGGAGGGTGGCATCCTTCGTCGCGGCATGGTGGATCTTGCCGGGCGACGAGTACCGCCTGGCCTCGTCGTTCGTCATGATCGGTGAGGTCGCCCCCGTCGCGCTTGCTTACCGACCCGAGGAACGCACGCTTTACTGGACGTCGTGCTGGCAGTGCCCCGGCGAAACCGGACATGTGAGCCTGCGCGAAGATCACCACGTAGTCATCGTTCAAGATTGACGCGATCGCGGAGAAACTTCTCGATCGCCGCGTCGACGAGCGCCGGCTGCTCGATGGGCGTGACGTGGGTGCCGTTGGGCACCATGAGAAGCTCGCCCTTGGGCATCGCCTCCGCCATCGCATGCGCGAGAAACGCGGGGGTAAAGGTATCGCGCTCGCCTGCGACGACCAGGACCGGCACGTCGATGTGCCCGAGGAGGTCACCGGCCGAGTGCTCCCCCGCGGCGCGCAGCATCCGTAAGAACATCGGGAAGTCGACGTGTGTCATGTGCGCGAGGTATGGAAGGAAGTCTTCGGCGCGCACCCGCTCAGGATCGATCTCGCCGGCGCGAAGTGCGACCTTGAGCGACAGCTGCGGCGGCAACCGGCTCCAGAGCGCGCGCACGACGTCAGGCATCTTCTGCGCGACGTCGAGGAGCTTCGGTAGGACGAGGTCGAGCAGAGGCAGGCCGTGGAACGTGCTCGTCACGTTGCCGAACGTCCCGCAAATCAGCACGAGAGCGCGGATACCCTCGGGTCTGCGCCGATAGGCCTCGAGGGCGACCTGGCACCCCATCGAGTGGCCGAGGAGCACGCATGGCGGATCGCCGACGTGCCGACGGACGCTGTCGAGGTCGTCCGCATGGGCGGCGATGTCGATCCGGTCCGGATCTGCGGGAGGCGCGCTGCGACCGTGCCCGCGATAGTGCCAGTGCACGAGCGGGACCGTATCTGCGAGATCGTCCCAGAGGTACTTCCAGATGAAGCCGTCGCACAGAACGCCATCACTCAGGATGGCGTGCACGTCCCCGGGGGCGTGGGTTCCCCTTTTGCTGCGGACGAAAAGGCGTGTCCCGTCGGACCCGAGCGCGAAAGACGGAGCATCGGCCGCGGACGGCGAGACGCGCGGTGCGTCTCCCGCCGAGGTCAGCCCGCCTCCTCGTCCTCGCCGCCCTCGACGTCGTTGACGCTCGGCAGCTTCTTGATCTCGGTCCGCGAGATCTTCCACGCGCGCTGGACGACCCAGGACAGAGAGCGGTCTAGCCGGGCCGCCTCTTCCTTTATCTCCTGCAGCATCGACTCCGGGAAGTACAGACTCTGCTTGCGCTTGTCGGTCTTGGATCCCTGCAAGCTCGCTGTAGATTCCTTGTCACTCGTCGCCAAGAGGGCCTCCTTCGGGTGGACAGCGCGAAAGGTGTGTGGGAGCGCCAAGCACCCCCCCAGTAGGGCGCCCCTACTATCGGCTGCCTTACGGCGGGGATCAAGCTAAGCCAGCGACTCACATCAGCAACGGCCTCGGACAAGGGGCCTCGGCCGAAGTAGCTTTGGGCCGCCATGAGCCCCACCCTTCGCCCGTCAGCGCGCCATTCCGCAGCCCTTCGTGCGGCGAGAGCCCTCGTCCTCCCGGTCTGCGCATTCGCCGGCGGCGCATGCGCGAGCGCCCTGGGCGGCGGGCGATCGGCTCACGGAGACACGCCCTTTGCCTCGGTCGAACAGCTGGGGCGAGTGCTGGTGGAGGTCGAGAACGAGTACGTCGACCCCGTCGACAGGGCGAAGCTCGTCGACGGAGCCATCAAGGGCATGGTGTCCGAGCTCGACCCGCACTCGAGCTACATGCCTCCCGACGAGTTTCAGGCGTTCGAGAGCGACACGCAGGGCGAGTTCGGAGGGATAGGCATCGAGGTCGAGACGCGCAACGACGAGCTCATCGTCCTCGCGCCCATCGAGGGGGCTCCAGCCGAAAGAGCGGGCATTCTGAGCGGCGACGTCATCGTCAGCGTCGACGGAAAGGACCCTGGCGCCGAGCCGCTGGACAAGCTCGTGAAGCACCTTCGTGGTGCGCCGGGAACGCATGTGAAGGTCGGTGCCCGGCGCGCCGGCGTGGCCCAGGTGCTGACGTTCGATCTGATACGCGAACTCGTCAGGGTGCCGAGCGTCGCTTCCAAGCTGCTCACCGAGCGGGTCGCCTACGTGCGGGTGCGGCAGTTCCAGGAACGCACGCACGAGGAGCTGCTCGCAGCGGCGGCGAAGCTGCGACAGCGCTCCGGGGGTCACTTTGCCGGCATCATCTTCGACCTCCGCAACGACCCCGGTGGGCTCGTGGATCAGGCAGCGGACGTCGCCGACGAATTCCTCGACCACGGCGTCATCTACACGACGCGGCATCGCGGCCAGATCGTCGACGAGGTGACCGCTCGATCCGGGGGCGCGTTCGAGCAGGTGCCGTGCGTCGTCCTCGTCAATCAGTACACGGCCAGCGCGTCGGAGCTCGTCGCGGGGGCCCTGCAGGACCACAAGCGCGCGAGCGTCGTCGGCGAGCCGACGTTCGGCAAGGGAAGCGTGCAGGCGATCGTCGCCCTTCCCGGGGGCGCTGGGATGCGCCTCACCGTTGCGCGGTATTACACGCCGAGCGGCCACGCGATCCAGGCTGACGGCGTTCATCCCGACATCACCGTGGAGACGAACAAGGCGGACGGGTCGGTCTCCTATCGAGAAAAGGACCTCGAGGGCCACCTGTCGCCGGAGCCTGGCGGGCAACCCCCGCCGCCGCAGAAGACCGTCGTTGCTGCCGCCGGGGACGCGAGCACGCCAGCAGAGTCGACGGGCAGCGAAGCGCGCAACGTCCCCGACGATCCGTCCAAATCCGACGACCCGGTGCTCAGGGTCGGCTGGCAAACACTGCGTCAGGCGATGGACCGAGCCTCCGCTCCGCGCTGAGAGGCTTCGCGCGCGGCGGCAGCGCCCGCCCGGAGCCCGCTCCAGAGGGCGGCCAGCCATGTTCGGGGCTCGTCGGCCGTGATCTCGCCGGCGGCGAACAGACCGAGCCCACCAGTCTCCGTCGCGGCGCCATTCTCGTCGACGAGAAGCCCCGCGCGGTCGAACAGCGCATCTGCGGCGAATGGCCACGAGAGCGATTCGGGAGGGATGCCGAAGAGAGAGCCCGGAAGCTCCAGCGGTCGTCCGCGCGAGCCGATGCTGAGAGGTGCTTCGATCGCGAGACGGATCGGCGCACGTGCGCGCGGTGGCAGCACCGACGCCAGCATCGTCTCCGAGGGCGCATACTCGAAGCCTCCGCCGATCAAACCGCCGGTAGCCAGGACGACGGCGTCGCCCTCGTGCGTGTCCGCCCCGTCGGTGACGACGCTCCACCTCGATCCCGCCCGGTCGATCTTCGTCGCCCGCGCTCGCACGCGTACGACGCCAGCGGAGGAGAGTGCCCGGTCTCGCCCGCGCTCGAATCGCAACCCCGACGGGCCGCCAGGCATGCCGATCGCCTCGCCACACGGCATCCCGACGCGCTTCGACAGCGCCTCGGCCCGCGCTCTCTCGACGCCGAGGGCGGGCGGAAGGACGAGTGCCGAGAGCGCTCTCCCGCTGTGCGACAGCGCGTCACGGAGGCGTTCGGCCAGCCACCCGAGGCGATCCTCGTCGTCATGTCGGGCGGCAAAATCCGCATCCGGGAGGACGCGCTCGTCGCTGAGCCGCATGACGGTCGCGTCGAGGGGCTGGTAGCGCGGGCCCCATGCCCGCGCGAGGGCATCGGCATCCCAGCCCGAGCGATCGCACCGAACCACGCCGACCCGTCCGCTCGCCAGCGGCGCCACGTCGAGCAACGCTGCGTCGTGTCCTCTCGCGGGGCGGGCGATGCCGGCGCTCGTGAGGACGAGCGAGCCCCCGTCCGGGACGACGTATCCGCCGAGCCTCTCGAGGGCTTGCTGTACCTCTTCGGGTATCGATGCGGATTCAGGCGCGTGCGCCCACGGAGCGAGATCGATCGCTCCGGTCGACAGCGTCGACGCTCCCGTCCCGCCGTCGATCACGGTGGTTCGCGCGCTCGCGGCCGCGGCGATGGCCGCACCGGTGCCGGCGACTCCGGCTCCGATGACGATCACTTGTCGGCTCACCCGAGGTCTCCGAGCGAAGCGCGGACATGGGCAAGAGCGAGGGCCTCCTGGCGAGCCTGCTCCGGTCCGAGGGCGACGACGCGCGTTCGGGCCTGTCGTTCGAGAAACTCGCGCGCCATCGCGCAGCCCTCCGCCGGTGGGAGGTCGAGCTCCTCTGCCACGATCTGGCCGCAGCGCGCGGCGCAACGCATTCCACCGCACGCGCCGAGACCGAGCCGCGTCCGACGGGCCACATCGGCCACCGTCCGGGCCATCTCCTCCCGCACCACGTACCTCACCTCGGACTCGAGCACGGGCTCGCACTGGCAGGCAATGTCGAGCTCCCTGCCGCGGCGACCGGTACCCTCGAGGACGCGGGCCGCGCGCTCACCGTGCCTGTAGACGAGCCGTCTGCCTGCCACGGGGGTGATGCCGTGCTTCGTCGCCAGAGCGATGGCGTCCGGGACGCGGTTGCCGCCCGGGAGCGGGCGCGTGTGGGTCGTGCACCGAACGCTGGAGTCGAACTCGCGAGGCAGGACGGCGTCGCACAACTCCTGCGCGAACAGGCGGTAGCTCGCAAGCTTGCCGCCCAGCATCGAGTAGACGCCCGGCGCTCCGTCGGCCGCGTGATCGACCACCTCATGCTCGCGCGAGAGCTCGTCCTCGTTCTTGCCGTAGGCGAAGAGGGTCGGCCGCACCCCCGCGTACGTCCCGATCGCACGCGATTCGCGGACGCCCGGGAAGACACGCGCGACGCCTTGCACCAAGTACCGCACTTCTTCGCTGGTGGCGCGCACGTCGTCCAGATCGCCGAAGTAGTCGTCGTCGGTCGTGCCGATGACGCTGACGTTCTGCCATGGGAAGAGGAACATCTGGCGGCCGTCGATCGCCTCCGAGACGATGCCGTAGTTGGTCACTCGGCGGTCGAGCACGATATGGATTCCCTTGCCGGGTCGAACCCGTGCGCGAGCCTGAGGCAGGCCGCCGAGCGCCGCGGTGATGGGACTCCAGGCCCCCGTCGCGTTGACGACGACGCGTGCGCGCACACGCGTCCGCTGCTGAGTCAGGCGGTTGCGCGCCTCGACGACGTAACGGTCGGGACTCTTCGCCTCGCCGTCCACGATCCGACCGATTGATTCGACCGTCGTATGCAAGTGGAGGCGCGCGCCGTTCTCGATCGCGTCGACCGCGTTGAGCACGCAGAGCCGCGCGCCATCCACACCCCACTCGTCGAAAGTGACCCCGCCGACGATGCTCCCGACGAGCCCGGGCTCCAGCCGTGAGAAGTCGCTGGCGTCCAGCCGGCAATGGGGCTCACCCCGCTTGAGGGGCTGGAAGTCGTCGTAGGCGCGAAAATAGGCGTCGACGAGCTCGAGCATGAGGCGCCCCTGCGGCCCACTCCGCAGCGGCATGAGGAAGGGGATCCTGAAGAGCAGGTGCGGCGCGGTCCGCTGGATGTAGCCGGAGTCGCGACACGAGCTTTCGGTGACCTTCGGCGCCTGAGAGAGGTACCGCACGCCGCCGTGGATCATGCCGCTCGAATTGCCGCTGGCACCGAACGCCAGATCGTTCCGCTCGAAGAGCGCGACGCTCAAGCCGCGTAGCGACAGGTCGCGCGCGACGCCCGTGCCGTTGATTCCGCCTCCTATGACGACCGCGTCCACCCGGTCGGCCTCGAGCGATCGCTCGGCCACGGGCATCGCCTCGGGCTGCGGTGGTACGGAGACGAGCGGCTCTTCGGGCACGGATGCGGTGATAGCAAAGCGCCGTCAAACGGGAAGGCCCTCCCCGCGCGTCCGGGGCTCGTTCGCTCAGGAGCCCTCGGAAGCTCGCTTCTTGGCCTTCCGTGCAAAGCGTTCGAGCAAGTGGTCGACGACCTGCAAGAGCTCCTTGTTACCGTCCTGGCGGTGCTTTGCGACCCGAGCGGCGTACTTCGGAGCTTCGGCCAGGAAGAGACGGAGAATATCCGCCTCGATACGGTCGGCCGCGAGCCCGTAGCCCAGCTCCTCCACATAGCGCGCGTTGAGGATCTGCTCGTACTGGTTTCCCACGGGAACGCTGAACACAGGCTTGCCGAGATAGATGGCCTCGCCGATGAGCGACAAGCCGCCGTTCGTCACGACGGCGCGCGCGGAGGCGAGATCGTCCACGAAACCTTCCTCGCTGAAGTCCTTCAGGATGCAATTGCCGTGGCGTGCACTCCGGCGCAGGCCATAGACGATGAACTTCGCGCCACGGACCCGCTCCAGCTCGTCCAGCAGCTTCGTGTCGCTCGTCGACGTCTGATAGACGAGGACGTGCTCGCCGGAACGCGCACCCTTCCTGGCGTCGAGGATGCTCTGGCGCAGGATAGGTGGGACAAGAGTGGTGTCGCCTTCGTACCGCTTTCGCACAGTGGGGAAAAAGAAGGTCGTCACGACGTAATGGTTGCAGGCCGGGAGCTTCGCCCTCACGAAGGCCTTGGTCATCTGGTAGTCGACCTTGACCCCCCGCTTGGCGAACTTGCCCAGCTTGCAACGGCTGATTATCTGCTGGTTGTCGATGGACACCACCGGCACGCCGTGACGTTTCGCGAAGAGGTAGGCGAATGAGTCGAAGTCACTGATGACGGCGTCCGGCCGGAAGCGCGCCACCTTCTCGTAGTAAGCGCCGACGTTGGCCGCCAGCATCGCGGGTGCCGCGAGCACGTTGCGCGCGAGCGTTCCGTCGCGATCCAGCCGGTTGTCGACGTAACGCAGGGTGAGCCCGCGTATCTCGACGACGTCGCGGAACGACTTCTGGAGGAACGCGTGCGCGCGCCCGCTGACGACGATCTTCACCTCGTGTCCGCGCGCCGCGAGGTGTTCGCACACCACCTTGCTGCGGGTCGCGTGCCCCATTCCTTCGCCGACCACGCCGTAGAGGATGCGCATGACGTTGGCCTGGGTGGCTGAATCAGCCTCGGATCCGGATCGACCAGGTGAGCTTCGCCAGGCTCTTCATCACGTTCGGCACGCGTTTGAACAGGTTGATGCTCGGCGGGCGCTTCTCGATGACCTGGACGGGGACTTCCTTTATCTGTACGCCGCCGCGATCGGCGCGGATAACGAACTCGCTCGCGAAGACGTCCTTCTCCACGAGGCAGGCCCGCACCACGTCGAGCAGCGCCAGTCGCCGGAAGGCTTTGAGGCCGTGCGTGTCGGTCCCCCGGAAGCCGAGCATGATCTTGAGCAGCGTCGAGTACGCGATGCTCGCGAGGTGGCGGATGAGCGGCCTTTCATCGGCCGAGCCGGCCACCAGCTTGCTGCCAATAACGAGGTCGGCCGCGCCGGTCTCCAGGATCTCGACCGCGTGCTGGTGGAAATCCGTATCGCACAGGTCGATCTCGTCGCAGATGACGATGTTGCCTCGGGCCAGAAGAATGCCTTGCTTCAGCGCCTTGCCGTAGTTCGGCTCGCCCAGGCTGATGATCTTGACGGGTCCCTCGTCCGATCCCTCGTACTTGGCCGCAAGCTCGTGGCCGATCTCGACGGTACGGTCCTTGGAGCCGTTCTCGGCGAGGATGATCTCGTAGCTCCAGCCGAGCGGTTTCAGGCGCTCGCGGAGGTCTACGACGGCGGCGTGGAGGATCGCCTGCTCGTTGTAAATGGGTATGACGATAGAGATATGGGGGTCCGCCGTCTGCGCGGCGGGGCGGGTTCGCGGCACGGCTGCCATGACGAGCGGGGCCTACCCTAACTCAAGCCGGCGACGAGCGCTCGCGCCTCGACGATGTTGTCTTCGATGGCGCAGTAGGTCCACCCCCCGTAGCGCCCCAGGGAGTAAACGCCCGCGGCAGCGAGCGAAGACGTGAGGCGACGGTGCTCGGCGACGGAGGGCTTCGTCACATGGACGTACGCGGGGTCGAGCACGACCGAGTGCTCGGCGACGAGGCACTGATCGGTGACGACGCCCTCGCGTCGAAGGTCCGCGAGGACCCGCTCGCGCATCCCGGCCACGTCGACTCGAGCCCCGCTGGGGAACCCGACCTCCACGTAGAGGCTCATTCGATCGGTCTCGAAGATGTTGTCGTACCAGCCCACCCGATAGAACGCAGTGTCTCGCGAAGGGTAATAGACCCAGTGGACGTCGCGATCGCCCTTGGCGTCGAAGCCGAAATTGAAGACGAGCACTTTGTTCCATGCCCACGTCGCGGGGTCATGGTCCAGCGAGGTCATCGCGGCGAGGCGGTTGAATGGGACGCTGGACACGAGGCGTTCGAAGCGGATCTGCCGGCGGCTCGTCGTCGCGGTCTTGCGGGCAAGGTCGATCGAGATCAGGCCCTCGCCCAGCGAGATGGCGCGAGGCGAGACCGCGCTCTCGAGCGCCCGCACGTATTCGATGGCGCCCCCCTCCGGGTAAGTGAAGGTGGCGTTGTAGCTGGCGTTGTCCGGACGCTTCATGTTCCGCACGACGTCCGTCAGGTCTGCATGCGGAAAGAAGCGCCCCATCGCGTCTTTGTCGAGGGTCGCCAGGCTGCAGGCGTAGAGCTTTTCGTTATAGGGGACGAGGAACTTCTCGCAAATGCTCTTCCCGAAGCGGGCGTAGAGCATCTCCTCGAAGTTTCGCTCTGGGGCCTGGTCGCGCTTCACGTCGCTCGAACGCGCAAAGTAAAGGTCGTGCAAGCAGTCGATGAAGTCGCGCTGGGGGAGCTGGTGGATGTTCTTCTGGAACGGGAAGTCGATTTTCCTGCCGCCATACGCGATGAAGCTCTTCTTCTCGACGACGCGTACGGCGCCGGGCATCCGGTCGCGCAGCCATCGCTCGATCTCCGGGTGCTTGAAGTGAAAAAAGTGTCCCGAGTAGTCCCAGACGAAGCCATCCTTCTTGACCGTCTTGCACCAGCCGCCTACCTCGGCGTCGGCCTCGAGGACGAGATAGTCGTCGTCCTTCTTTTCCGAAAGGGCGGCCGCGGTCGCCAGGCCCGTGACGCCAGCGCCGACGATGAGCGTGCGCACCGACGTCATGACGGGCCCGAGGTAGCCTCCACATGCCGCCCCCTCGGATAGCTGCCGAGGTGCTTTATCATCGGACACTTGGTTCGCAGCCGATCCATCGCCTTCGCGACGTTGGCGTCGTCCTTGTGTCCCTCGAGCTCGGCCAGAAATACGTAGTCCCACGGTTTCTCGCGGCTCGGCCGCGATTCGATGCGCGAGAGATTGATTTGCTCCTCGTCGAACACCGACAAGACTCGCAAGAGGGCGCCGCGGCCGTCCCGCAGGCTGAAGGCGATCGACGTCTTGTCGTTTCCGGTGCGAGCGGCCTCCTCATGCGACACCACGATGAAGCGAGTGAAGTTCTCCGAGCGATCCTGGATTTTCTCACGCAGGACGGGAACCCCGTAGAGGTCCGACGCGAGCTGGCTCGCGATGGCGGCGCCCCGTATGTCCGAGATGGCCTCGCGGACGGCGGCTGCCGTCGACGTCGTCTGGATCAGCTGCGCCGCGGCCAGGTGCTTCGCGAGCCACATCCTGCACTGACCCAGCGGCTGCGGATGAGAGTACACGCGCTCGATCGACGTCAGGCCGGGCGCTCGCGTAAGCAGGCACTGCGACACCTCGAGCTCGAACTCCGCCCGGATGAGAAGGTCGTTGCCGACGAGCGCATCGATCGCGTGCGGTACCGATCCTTCGCTCGAGTTCTCGATCGGCACGACGCCGTGCTGAGCCTGGCGCCGCGAGACGGCGTCGAACACGCCCTCGAAGGTGGTTGCCTCGGTATAGGTCGCCGCCAGACCGAAGAAGGACCGAGCGGCGGCATGAGAGAACGTCCCCTCGGGCCCGAGATAGGCGACCTTCAACGGCTCCTGGAGCGCGAGGCACGCGCTCATCACCTCGCGATACACCGCTCGGACCGCCTCCGCCGGAAAGCGCCCCGCCCGCGCGGCGAGGCGGTCGAGCACCTGCCGCTCGCGCTCCGGATCGTACGTCGGCAAGTTCGCCTCGCGTTTGGCGCTGGCGACGTCGCCGACTACTCGCGCCCGCTCTTCGAGGAGCTTGAGGATGTCGTCGTCGAGCTCGTTGATGCGTTTTCTGAGGTCGTCCAGAGCCACCGCGGGGAGGCTAGCAGAACCACCGAGGCCCTCGGACCTTCCGACTGGCGCTCCCGCTGGCGTCGGCGTAAAGGAGGTCCAAGCGACCGGACGACAAGGAGTCATGCGCCCATGGCCGAAGGCTTGAACCGTGTGATGCTGCTCGGAAATCTCGGTGCCGACCCCGAGCTCCGCGTGACGCCGGGTGGCCAGGCCGTCCTCAAGCTCCGCCTTGCGACCAACGAGTCGTATGTCGACCGCAACAACGTTCGGCAAGAGCGCACCGAGTGGCACCGCGTGACCGTGTGGGGCAGGCGCGCCGAGGCCTTGGGAAAGATCCTTCAGAAGGGCGACCTTCTGTTCATCGAGGGGCGCCTTCAGACTTCGAGCTACGAGAAGAACGGCGAGAAGCGCTACTCGACCGAGGTCATCGCCAACAACATCGTCCTTCCCGGCAGTGGGCGCGGCAAGGGCGAAGGGGCGACAGCGCGCGAGGGCGGCGGCCGAGGAGCGTCGCGCGATGGCGGGGCCGAGGCTCCGGTGGAAGACTACGGCGAGCCGCGCGATGGGCCGGTGGGCGTTAGCTCTCCCACTGGCGGCGGAGACGACGACATTCCCTTCTGACCTCGCGAGAGTGGGCATGGCCTAACGGCCGCGCTTGCGGAGCCCCGCCCCCGGCGCTAGGTTGCCCGCCTCGCCATGAAGGAAGGCATTCACCCGAACTACCCTGCAGCACGCGTCGTTTGCGCTTGCGGCAACATCTTCGTCACGCGTTCCACGAAGGGCGACTTTTCGGTCGACGTCTGCGGCGCGTGTCATCCCTTCTACACGGGCACTCAAAAGCTCATCGACACGGCCGGACGGGTCGATCGGTTCCGCAAGCGCTACGAGAAGAAGGTCGCGGCGAACGCGGCGGTCGCCGCCGCGAAGACGGCAGAGGCGAAGCCAGCGCCTGCCGAGAGCAAGTAGCGGCTGGGCTGCGACTAAGCCGGTCGCGGATACGCGGCGCGCCGCTTCCGACTGCCGTACACTCGAGAGCATGGCGTCCGCACAGTCGCGTCCCTATATCGGTGGCCAGGCCGTCCTCGAAGGCGTGATGATGCGCGCGCCTACGTCGTTCGCCGTGGTCGTGCGGCGGCGCGACGGTAGTTTGCACGTCCGCGAGCGCGCCATGCCGAAGGGCGCCACGGGCAAGGCGCGTTGGCCGTTCGTCCGGGGTCTCGCGAGCCTGGTTGAATCGCTGCGTCTGGGCAGCGAGGCGCTGCGGTTCAGCGCCGACAAGATGGAAGAGGACATGGCCGCTGCCGACGCGCGCGCGATCGGGCCCGGTCTGAGCGTGCTCGCCGCGGTCGGACTCTCGCTGTTCGCTTTGGTCACCCGGGACGACCGTGCGACGTCGCCTGCGTTACCCGGGTCAAAGCGCTCGGGCGCCGGGATGTGGCTGATGCTCGCGTTCGCGATCTCCTTTTTCGTGGCCCTTCCTCAGGGCGCGGCGGCGGGCATAAGCAGGGTGCTGGCCCTTCACCTCGAGGTGCAGAGCCCCGGCTTCCAGGCCATGACGGGTGCCCTCAAGCTCGCGATCGTCGTCGGCTATCTGCTCGCGATCCGTCGCATCCCGGACATCCGCCGCGTCTTCCAGTATCACGGCGCCGAGCACAAGACGATCAGCACCTACGAAGCCGGCGAAGCTCTCACGGTGGACAACGCGCGGGCCAAGACGACGATGCACCCCCGCTGCGGTACGACCTTCCTCGTCATGGTGGCGCTCGTGTCGATGGCGGTCTTCACCGCGGTAGGGGCGCTCTTGCCGCGCATTCACACGGGGAGCTCGATCGGGGACAACCTCGTCTTCTTCCTCGAGAAGCTCCCGTTCTTGCCGGTGCTCATCGCCGTCACGTTCGAGGTTCAGCGAGTCCTCGCGCGGTTCTGCACGACCGGGCCACTCCGGGCGCTTCTCTGGCCAGGTTTCCTCGTCCAGAAGATCACGACAGCCGAGCCGGACGATGCGCAGCTCGAGGTCGCGCTCGCGAGCTTGCGGGCGACGCTCTTCCGGCAGGAGCGTGCCGTGGTCTCGGGGGCGACGGAGGACGACGTGGTGTTCCCCGGCTACGGGGCCCTTCTCGCGGCCGAAGCGCTCCGTCCGGAGTCTTCTCAGGCAGCCTGACGGTACGCCGAGGGTAGCCGCCCTTTACCCCATGCTCCCGAACGACAAGCTCGACCAGCTCGTAAGGCGTTACGGCGAGCTCGAGGAACTCCTCGGTAGCCCCGAGGTGCTCGCCGATCGCGCCAAGCTTCAGAAGATGAACAAGGAGCGGAGCGATCTCGAGCCGCTCGTCAACGCCGTCTCGCGCTACCGCGAGGTCGAGAAGAGGATTCGCGACGACGAAGAGGCCCTCGGCGATCCGGATCTCCGTGAACTCGCCCAGTCCGAGCTCCCGGGCCTTCATGGTCAGCGCGGGAGGCTCGAAGAGTCGATCCAGCTGCTTCTCCTGCCCCCCGATCCGAGCGACAAGAAGAACACCATCCTCGAGATTCGTAGCGGCGAGGGAGGGGAAGAGGCGGCCTTGTTCGCCGCGGATCTGTTCCGAATGTACGCGCGCTTCGCAGAGCGGCTCGGGTGGAAGATCGAAGTGTTGTCCCTCAGCGAGAGCGCGACCGGCGGCTACAAGGAGTGCATCGCCCTCGTGAGCGGCAAGGACGTCTTCTCGCAGCTGCGATTCGAGGGGGGCGTCCATCGCGTCCAGCGTGTCCCGACGACCGAGCAGCAGGGGCGCATTCACACGTCGACCGCGACCGTCGCGGTCTTGCCTGAGGCGGACGATGTCGACGTTCACATCGACGAGAAGGACCTCGAGATCAGCATCGCGGCGAGCGGCGGCCCCGGCGGCCAGGGAGTCAACACCACCAACAGCGCAGTCCAGATCGTGCACAAGCCGAGTGGGATCCTCGTCAAGTGCCAGGATGAGCGATCGCAGCTGAAGAACAAGGCCAAGGCTCTCAAGGTCCTCAAGAGCCGCCTTCTCGACCGCGAGCGAGAGCGTCTGGAGGCTCAGCAAGCGGCGACCCGCCGGAGCATGGTCTCCACCGGGGAGCGATCGCAGAAGATCCGCACGTACAACTTCCCCCAGAACCGCGTGACCGATCACCGCATCCGCCTGACCCTCGCCAAGCTCGACCGCATCATCGACGGCGACCTCGACGAACTGGTGACCGCGCTTCGTACGAGCCGCCAGGCGGAGCGCCTGCAGCAAGCGGGAGTCGTCCAGGCGCCGCCGGTGCCGGAGGTCGACGAAGAGCCGGAGGAGTAGATGCGGGGTGTGGTCGATCGCGAGGCGCTCGTCGTGGCGATGACGCTGGTTCCCAGGCTCGTCTCGCGCAACCGGAGCTTCGCGTTCTTCGAGGACGCCGAGGTGCGGCGGGCCCGCTCCCGTGCGGCGCTGCTGCGCGGCATCGTACGGCAGCTCGCGGGCGCGCAGGGGCGCGTCGAGGCGCTCGACGTTGCCCCTGGGCTGAGTGCCTGCGAGATGCGCTATCGCGTGCCCGCGGTTCGGATGGAGAGGCGCGCGCTCCTGAGCCACCTCGAGTACGGCTGCGTCGCGTACCTCGCGGGACGAGCCGGCGTGTTGGGCATCCATGCGAACGACGAAGATCGCGCCCGCATCGAAGCAGCGCTCCGGCGGCTCACGACCGGTCTCCGGCTCGCGGACATCGACGGCGACCCGCCAGGCTAGAAAAGCGCTTGCTGCCGACGCTGTGCCGGCTCGATAGCGGAGGCATCGTCGTGGCTCGGGTCATTGACCTGCGTGCCGACCTCGTAGGCGACCAGGTCCGGGGATCGCGGCTCCAGCATCGGGACGATGGTTCTGTCGTCCATGAGGGAGGCGTCCAGCCATCGGTCCCACGCCCCCGGCTCGAGAACGAGCGGCATGCGATCGTGAATCGCGTTGATCGGCGGCCGGGCCGGCTGCGTGAGTATTGCGCACGACTCGATGATCTCTCCGTCCTTCGAGACCCATCGATCCCAGATGCCAGCGAGTGCGAACGGCTTGTGATCGGCGCGTCTCGCGAAGAAGGGCCGGCTCTTGCTCTTGCCGTCGCGCATCCACTCGAAGAAGCCGTCGACGGCGACGAGGCAGCGTCTCTTGCGGATGGCCTCGCGAAACGCCGGCGACGTCAGGATGCTCTCGACGCGAGCGAGAGCCAGCTTCTGGCCGATCTTCGGTTCGTCCGCCCAGAAAGGAACCAGGCCCCAACGCAGCGGTTCGAGGCGCCGTCCCGTGGCCCCGGGGAGAACGCGCACGACGCTCAGGGGTCGGGACGGCGGCACGTTGTAGTGCGGGGCTAGCGTCGGCCCCTCGTCGAGGCCGAACGCCTCGCGAAGGTCTTGCGGGTGAGCCGTCAGAGCCGTTCGTCCACACATCTTGCGCCGTCGAAGGGTAGCGCGCTCTCGCCCCCGGCGCAGGAGAGGGATAAGCTGGCGCCGCATGACCGGCTGTCTCTTCTGCAACATCGTCGCCAGAAAAACCCCGGCGCAGCTCGTCTTCGAGAACGCGCACGTTCTCGCATTCACGGACATCAGGCCTGTAGCGCCGGCCCACGCCCTCGTCATCCCCAAGCGCCACATCGGAGGCGTACATGAGGCCACGGCAGCCGACGCCGAAATGCTCGGTCAGCTCGTGCTCGCCGCGCGAGAAGTGGCCGAAGGCCTGGGGCTCTCGGGGACTGGATACAGGCTCGTCGTCAACCAGGGCCCCGATGCCGGTCAGAGCGTGTTCCACCTTCACTGTCACGTGATCGGTGGGCGTTCAATGGGGTGGCCTCCAGGCTAGGCATCGCTCGATGGCGTCGAGGAGGGCGCCCTCTCCGGGGCCGAGAGCGATGTCACGCTCGTGCTCGAACGAAGCGCTCGTCGGCAGTGGGACACCGCGCTCGTGCACCCGCAACCACGCTCGCTCGACGAGACCAAAGCGGCCGTTTGCGCCGACCAGAAGCGCGACGAGGTCCGGACCGACCGCCCGCCGCGGGGCAGGCCGTATCGAGATTCGCCTCCCGTCCACCAGCGTCGCGTCAAGGCCGGCTACGAGATGGTCGACCGGGTCGAGCCAGCGATCGCGCGAGCCCGGGGCGCCCCATGCGAGCCACTGGGCGACGGACAGGGCAGGGGAAGGGACGACTGCAGCAATCGTCAGCCCGGCGTCGTTCAGGGTGCGCTCGAGCGATGCGAGGTCGACACCCCCTTCCACGCTGACGAGAAGACTCTGACGGTCGACGTGTATCGAGGTCGAGGTTGAGGTCGAGGTCGAGGTCGAGGTCGAGGTCGAGGTCGAGGTCGAGGTCGAGGTCGCCTCCCCCGCCACGAGATTCCCGGGATTGAGAATCCCCTTGGGATCGAATGCCTGCATCAGCGCACGCACCACGTCGATGCCCACTCCCAGCTCGGCCGGAAGCCGCGGCGCCTTCGACCGTCCTACCCCGTGGTGATGCGCCAGTGTCCCGCCGGCCTCTACAGCCGCGGCCAGCGCCGCGTTCCACGTGCGGTCGTACGTGCGGCCGCACGCCTCGTCCCAGCCGAGGTCACGAGCCTCCTTCGCGTCCGCGCTCCCCGCGAACGAGAAGTAAACGCAGCAGCCGTCGGGATACGCGTGACTGAAATGAGCCATCACGAACACGTGGTCGCCGAGCGCGCGGCGCACGCTTTCGTAGAGGCGCCCAAGGTCAGACCAGCGGGTGGCAACCTCGAATGTGTCGACGAAGGAGCCGTTCGCGAAGACCGGCGCCTGCCGGTAGCTCACGGCGTAGCGGCGCTCCATCCACCGCCGGGCCGGCGCGTCACCTTCCCATGTCCCTCGCATGGCCTCGACGATCCCGCGCGTCTGCTCAAGCCCCTGGGATGCCGACTCCACGGAGCCTTCGAAGACGACGACCAGGAGCGCGCCTCCGAGCGCCCTTGCGGCCGCCCGAGAATGCAGCAAATCGTTCAGCGCGCGCGGTCGCCCAAGAATCGCGCGGAGGGCAGCACCGCCTCGGCCCGGTACCCGCTCGCGCCCGTTCGTCTCCCGAAGGTCCGAGTGCCCCCCCCTCTGCCTCGCGAGCATCGCGTCGAAGGGGTCGTAGAGCCGTGCGATGGCCGGACGAAGACCTCGCTGGAAGATGGTGCGCATGGCCTCCCAGCCTCGTTCGGTCGTGGGGAACGACCACGAACCGAAGGCTCGCGTCGTTGGTTCCGGGTGCAACCGGAACGTCGCGCTCGTCACTATCGCAAGCGTTCCCTCGCTCCCGAGGATGAGCGGGACCAGATCCGGTCCGCTCGTCCGCCTCGAGAACGAAACAGTCTCGCCCTGGCCGGTCACGCACTCCAGGGCGACCGTCATGTCCTCGATCTTGCCGTACATACCCGAGCACTGCCCCGCGCTCCGCGTCGCGATCCAGCCACCGACGGTGCTGCAGAGAATCGACGACGGAAAGTGACCGAGCGTGAACCCCGACCGGTTCAGTCGTCGCTCGAGCGGCACACCCATGTGGCCAGCTTCGACCTCGACGAGCGGAGCCTCTGGATCGAGACGTCGCACTCTGGCCATTCGCTTGAGGTCGACCACCACAGCCCCTCCGTGAGGCCGGATGCCGGCGCAAACTCCGCTCCCCGCGCCGAACGGAATGAGCGGAACTCCCTCGGCGCAACCCCAGCGCACCAGGTTTGCGACCTCGCTCGTCGACGTCGGCCAGGCGATCGCCCCGGGGCGGTGTTCGGCAGGATGGCCGGCCCTTACCGCGAGGTGTTCGCGCGGCCAGAGGTCACGTGCGTATGCGACGCGGTCGGCTTCGTCCTCGCTCGCGCGAAGCGCCGGCAAGGCTCGAGAAAGGGCCCCCCGAAGACTGGTCATCGTCGAACGCTACTCGCCGTCGTAGTCGGCCGCGCCGACGATCTCGAGCCTTCCGTCGCTCCAGCCGAACCATGCGTGCTCGGAGTCGGTGGCCGACGCCCATGCGCAGTAGGGGCGGGTGGGGTTACACGAGAGCTCGGCGCAATGAGCGTTGAGACCCCTGACGTCGTCGGGGACGACCTTGTCTCGCGGCACGATCTTCGGTCGCCAGGTGGGTCTCCCCGGCTCCTGGAACAAGAGCAGCCGTGCGTCGGTCGACGCCACACGTCGAAACCCCGACGGGGTGCTCGCGGTCGACATCAGGCGGCAGGCATCGTCATGCGATACGCCGTGCGGCGGGAGGGACGCCGCAGCCCGCGCCGCACCCCTGGCGTCCGCTGCGCCCATCGCGGCGAGGGCGCTCGGCAGATCGGCCTCCACCGAGGTGGCCTGCATCGAGGGCGGGGGGGCCAGGAACACTTGCGTCCAAGCGAGGGGAGACCCGTCCGCGCGCGTCGTACTCATCCGGAGCGCGACGTCCGTGCGGCCGTCTCCGTCGACGTCGGCGAACCCGGCGGACCACGTGACTTCGTTTGCTCCGGCACGGACGGCACCGACGTCGAGAGGGAAGAGACGCGCCGAAGCCCCCTCGCGGACGACGACGCAGGGAGCGTCGGGGGCGGCATCCGTCAGGGCCACACCAATTGTGCCGCCCGTCGTGGAGAGAGGCGCCTCACCGATGAGTTGCTTGACCTCACGGACGCGAGCGCGAAGAAGCTCCGCCGTTGCGTCTGCGGTTGCCGACGCTTCGACTTCGTGCAGGGGCATCGAGGCTCCGGATGCCCGTGTGATCGGGGCGTCCTCGATGAAAGCGCGAACGACCCATCGGCCTTCCTGCAAAGCGAAGCGCACCACCGCTCGCCCGCGATCGCTCCATGCCTCGCACGTATCGGGGCCGCAGGCTTGCGTGCCGAGGGCGTCCCGGACGATGGCCAGAGCGCGCTCGGTGAGCGGTCCCTGAGGCGCCCCAGGATCGATGTGGCCCGCGTTTTCCAGGAAGAGAGCCTGCCAGGCGACCTCGATGTCCGCGCCCTCCGCCGACAGGGAGCGCACGAGGGCTTCGGAGGAACCACTGGCGGCCCGCAGCGTGGCGAGGAGAGCGCTGGTCCCCCCCTCGGGAAGCATGACCTGCGGGGGGTGCTGGACGCGCATGCCGAGGTCCGCGATGTCTGTCACGTCGGAAAGGGCCAGGGGTGACGCCTCGAACGGAGACGACCTTCCCCCATCGATCCATCCTGCTCGCAGTCCCGCCGGCTGATCGAGTACCCCCAGGCTCTCCAGGAGCACGTAGGCGTTGGCGTGGTCCACGAAGCCGCCGAGGACGCGTACGCCCGCTGGCCATCGCGCCACGGGGGTAGCCTCGACGGTACCGTCGTCGGCCCGCGCGACGTGCCATGCGCCGAGGGCTACGTCGGGAGTCCCGACGAAGGCGAGCCATCGTTCGCGGCCGCGGGCGTCCCGTGGGAGCGCCATCGGCTGGGCGTGGGGGAGGCCGCGTCCCGCAAGGGCGCTGGCGAGTGGCTCAGCCCACGACGGGCGAGGCGGGTCCACTGCGCTCGAGCTCGATGGGGTGGCCGGAGGCTGGACCGGTGGCGGCTGAACGCGCGGCGCGCTCGGCGCCCCTTCCCGGGCGCAGCCGAATAATGCCGGCATCGCCAGAATCGCAAGCGTTGCCCATGCTCGCGCCATCTGCTCGCGTGTACCAGCGCCCGCGAGCGCGGTCGAGCGCGAGCTTGCGCTCGGACGCGCAAGGCCCTAGGCAGCAGAACTGCGTGTTCCGCGATGCCTTCGAGCTCTTCTAGCCCTACGCGTCCCTTCCTCGAGGCTGTTCGCGCCGGAGTCCTGGTCGTCGACGGCGCGATGGGGACCCAGCTCTACGAGCGGGGTGTTCTCCACAACACGAGCTTCGACGAGCTGAACGTCTCCCGGCCCCAGCTGGTCTCCAAGGTTCATCAAGACTACCTGCGGGCGGGCGCGCAGGTGATCGAGACGAACACTTTCGGCGCCAACGCTTTGCGGCTCGAAAAGTTCGGGCTTAGGCCGCGCGTGCGCGAGCTCAACGTCGCCGGCGTTCGCGTCGCACGCGAGGCCGCTTCTGGCCACGCTTACGTGCTCGGCGCGATGGGGCCCAGCGGTTACTTTCTCGGAGGCACGGACGAGGAGGGCGTGGGCGATCGCGCGATGGTCAAGGCAGTATTCCTCGAGCAGGCGCGCGCTCTGGTCGAAGCGGGGGTCGACGGGCTTCTGGTCGAGACGATGCGCCAGACGTCAGAGCTACGCGTTGCCGTGGAGGCCGCGATCGAGGCTTCCGAGGGCCGTCTGCCGGTCGTCGCGACCGCGTCTTTCAGCATCGAGACCGGCTTGATGGCGGAGGGGACGGATGCCGCAGAGGTCGCGCGCCTGGCGAAGGAGTGGGGCGCGAGCGTGGTCGGCGTGAACTGCTCCGACGGGCCGATGGGCGTGCTCGCTGCCGTGGAGAAGATGATCCCCCTTGGTCTGCCGGTGATCGCGTCTCCCAACGCCGGGCTGCCGAGTCGTATCGACGAGCGCACCATTTACGTGGCGACCCCCGAGTACTTCGGCGTCTACGCGCAGAGGATGTTCCGCGTCGGCGTTCGCCTCATGGGTGGCTGCTGCGGGACGACGCCGGAGCACGTTCGGCGGATTGCGGCGTCCGCGCGCATGATGGCCGGGTTTGCAGGAACCCTCGAACGGGAAGACGAGGACGAGCCAACCCAAAGAGGCGAGCCGGTTCCCACCGTCCTTGCGGGTGAGCTCCAGCCGAAGCCGTTCGAGCAGAGGAGCGATCTTGCGGCCAAGCTCGCGCGTCGCAAATTCGTCGTCTCCGTCGAGGTGAGTCCCCCGGCCGGCCTCGACCCCTCTCGAGCCGTCGCCGCTGCAAGGAGCCTCAAGGCGGGTGGCGTCGATGTCGTCAACATCGCCGACGGGGCTCGTGCGCAGGCCCGGATGAGCAACCTCGCGCTCGCCGTGAGGGTGAGAAGCGAGGCGGGTGTCGAGGCAATCCTCCATGTGTGCGGTCGAGACCGGAATCTCCTGGGAACCCTGGCGCATCTTCTTGGTGCACACGATCTGGGCGTGCGAAATCTCGTCATCATCACGGGCGACCCCCCCAAGATGGGTGACTACCCGGACGCCACGGCCGTCTACGACCTGGACTCCGTCGGCATTCTCAAGCTCGCCGCTCGCCTCAATCACGGAGTCGACCCTGGGGGAAAACCGCTCGCCGCTACGACGAGTTTCGTCCTAGCGACCGGCGCGGAGCCCGCCGCGCTGAACTACACGCGGGAAATCGAGCGCCTCAAGGAGAAAAAACTGGCCGGCGCGGAGCTGGTCATGACGCAACCCGTGTACTCCGCCGAGGTTCTCGAGCGCTTTCTGGACGACGTTGCGCCTCTGAATCTGCCGGTTCTCGTGGGGCTATTGCCGCTCGCGAGTTACAGGAACGCGGAGTTCCTGCACAACGAGGTCCCCGGCATGCAAGTGCCAGAGACCGTGCGCGAGCGGATGCGCAAGGCGGGAAGCGGCGCGGCTGCGCGCAAGGAGGGAGTTGCTATCGCGCGCGAAATGCTGGGTCTCGTGCGCCACCGTGTGGCCGGTGCGTACGTGATGCCTCCGCTGGAGCGCTACGAGCTGGCCCTCGAGGTCGTGGACGGCTTCCTGGACGCTGGATGAAGGCGCGCACGCTCCGGCTCGCGGGCGGCGTCGGAGTGGCCTTGCTCGGCGCATGTCGTCCGGCGCCAGTCGCCAGCATGGGAAGCGCGTCCGCTGACGCGAGCGGCGCGGACGACAGTCTGCGTCCGAACGCGGCCCCCCTGGTGGCGCCCGCCCGTTGCCGCCCCGAGCAGACGTCGTTCGCGATCGAGGACGGAGGTGCGGTCGATGACCTCGCGATCGGCGATGCGATCCCCCACGGTGACGGCGAGGCCGTGGCCGTCGTGCGGCGCACGGCTGCGGGGCGGGTGGCAGGAGTCGCGCTCGTCCCCGGAGACGGCGGCACGTCGCGAGTCGTCGATCTTGCGCCAACGCTGGGCGACGCTCCTCCGCCCCGACTCGTGTCGCGGGTCAAGGACCTCGTCGCGGCGGAGTACGCGGTGACCCAGCCGGGCGTCAGGGGCGGTGGCACACGAGAACTCAGGCTCTACTCGATCGCGGCTGACGCGGTGGTGACACCGTTCGGGTCCATCAAGGAAGAGCGCGACGACTCGCTCGCCTTTGACCTCGCGTGGGGCGAAAAGCGATCGGTCGTCGTTTGGGACGAGGTCGCTGGTGCTTCGCGCGGCGTCGTGCGCATCGCCGGCTTTTCCGACGAGCAGCGCGTCGGGTCGGGTCGGGACGTGTCGCCGCAGGACTCGGACGCCGACTCCCCGCGCGTGGTGCCCTACGGAAACGGCTTCATGGTGCTCTGGATCGCGCGGAGCGCCGACCCTTCGGGCGCGGCTGCCGATGCGTCCGACCTGGAGGCGATCGGGGAAGCGCGAGCGCATGGCTGGCTCGAGATGATCGCGGTCGATGATCAGGGCGTGCCCCGAGGGCCGGCGCGTCGCCTCACTCCGCCGGGTGGACATGTGACGGCCTTCGACCTTCTGCCGCTCGGTCCTGGGCCCAAGGCCGTGCTCCTCGCTGTCGCTCGCGACGATGGAGAAGTGGTCGACGGGTCGGGTGGCGCCTTGCTACGCGTCCGTGTCGCGGGAGACGTCGTCGAGCCCCCCGTGGCCTTCGTGACGGACGGGCTGGGTCGCGGAGCACCCGCCCTCGTCGAAGGAGTTGGCGTCAGCCAGCCTCCGTCCCTGGTCTGGATTGCGGCGCACGAGCACCTGCGGCTGCTACCCCTCGACCTGGACGGAGCGCCCGGCGCTGCCCCGAGCGCGGAGCTTGCCCTGGACGACGCGCGGCCCCTCATGTGGCTGGCTGCCGGGCGGATCCTCGTAGCAACCCCCTCGGACCCCTCCGGACAATTGCGGACCTTCGCGTGTGCTCGGTGACGCTTCCGTCCAGAGCGCCTTTCGACTACGTTTCCGGCGTGGCATTCGTTCGAAGGCATGGTCGCTCTGCCGGATGGGCGATGCTGCGGCCGGGATGCGCAACGCGGGCCCATAGCTCAATCGGTCAGAGCCCCCGGCTCATAACCGGGCCGTTCCTGGTTCGAACCCAGGTGGGCCCACATCTCAGCTGGTTCGAGTGCCCGTATGGCGTTCCGGACTCGCTTCGCCTAAAGGCTCGCCCTGCGCTATGTACGTCGGCACCCCTTCTTCCTCGTCTTCCTCCTCCCGGAGTCACGAATTGAGCATCCCTGACCAGATTCGCGCGCTTGAGAGACTTGCGCAGATCGACGCAGAACTGAAAGAACTCCAAGAGCGGCTATCGCAAGAGCGCTCTACCCTCGACGGGCTGAAGTCCGGCATCGCCAAGCTCGACGAGAAGCTCGCGGCGGATCGCGCCACAGCCACCTCCATGGACAAGACGCGTGGAGAGCTCATACAGGACGTCCGCAACATGAATCAGCAGCTGGACCATTCGCGCGAGAAGCTGTCCCGCGCGCGGACGGAGCGCGAAGCGAACGCCGCGCAGCGCGAACTCGAAGAGCTCCGCAAGCTCCTCCGCGATCGTGAAGAGGAAATCGGCAAGCTGACGGCGGGCGTCGACGGCGTCCACCAGCAGATCGAGTCGACCGAGGGGGAGCATCGAAAGCTCGTCGACGACCTCGCAGCCCGCGAAGGCGACATCAACTCGAAGCTCGGGGACGTGCAGAAGAAGGTCCACGACAAGTCGGCCGAGCGAGATGCGGCGACCAAGACGCTGCCGCCGGTGCTGTACCGCCGGTACGACATGATCCGCTCGAAGCGCGGCACCGCGATAGCTCAGACCATCGACGGTACGTGCAACGCCTGCCACATGGCGCTTCCGCCCCAGCTCTTTCATCGCCTCCGCCGCGAGCCAATCCTCGAGCAGTGCCCCTCTTGTCACAGAATCATCTACTTCGTGGCTCCCCAGGCCACCGTAGCGTCCGCGCCCTCCGAACGAGGCTGAGGTCTCGACGCTTGGTCCCCGGGTTGGTTCCGAGATGAAGAGCTGCCCGCAATGCCAGCGCGTATTCCCGAACGACGCGGGCTTTTGCCCGGCGGACGGTACGGCGCTGGCCGCCGCGAGCATGGCTCCCGTTGCTCCGTCCGCGGAAGACGCCCGCATAGGCGTCCGCCTTGCCGGCCGTTACGAGCTACGGCGCGTCGTCGCAGACGGCGGTATGGGTCGCGTCTATGAGGGCATCGACAAGCAGACGGACTCTCGAATCGCGGTGAAGATTCTCCACCCGGACGTTGCCAAGGACGAGGTGGCTCTCGAGCGTTTCAAGCGCGAATACGAGATCAGCGCTCTCTTGCCGCACGAGCACATCGTGAGCGTGGTCGATTTTCAGCGCGACGCCGTCGCAGATACCTGGATACTCGTGATGGAGTTCCTCGATGGAGAGGAGCTTCGTTATGTTCTCAAGCGCGACAAGATGCTCCCGCCGGAGCGCCTGGTGCGCATGATCTCGCAGGTGGCGATCGGCCTCGATGAAGCCCATACTCGCGGCCTCATCCATCGTGACCTCAAGCCCGACAACCTCTTCCTCTGCGGAACCCGAGAAGGGGACATCACCAAGATTCTCGATTTTGGCAGCGCGAAGGACAAGGCGAGCAACAAGAAGAAGCTGACCCAGCTCGGCACGACGATCGGGAGCCCGTTCTACATGTCGCCGGAGCAGGCGCAGGGTCTGGAGACGATCGACCGGCGCGCGGACGTCTTTGCCCTCGCGGCAGTGACCTACGAGTGCATCACCGGGCAGGTGCCCTTCGTCGGCACCAACGGGCCGTCAATCCTGCTCGCCATTCTCACCAAAGATCCCGTGCCACCCACGGCGAAGGCTGCCGAATCGAAGTACCCCATCCCGCCGGCGATGGATGACGTCATCGAAGAGGCGCTGGCCAAGAACCAGAACATTCGGACCCAAAGCGTAGGCGCCCTCGCCGACGCCGTGGGGCGAGCCTACGGCCTCACCGGCGAGCACCGCCAGTGGGCCGTCACACCGCAGCAAGAGCTCGGCCGCCAGATGGCCGAAGCACTGCCGCGTGTGATGGCCGCCAAGGTCGCCCCGCTCGGTGTCGCTGGAGATCCATTCGCAGCGCCTGGGGGGCAGGCTCTTGGACAGCCGCCTGGCGCGGAGCCTCGACAGGGGATGGATGCCGCTTTCGGGGCGATCCGAGAAGCTGATCTCTCGACGTACGGCGTGCCCGGCGCCAAGCCTGGGTGGCTCCTCCCCGTCGTCGTCGGGTTCCTCGCTCTCGTGGTGGGCGGGGCCATCACCCTCGTCGTGATGATGCGCTAGGAACGGTGCGACCCGCCTTCGCCCGCCCGCCGCGCGTCGGGCGATCGTTCCGCAGCGCCGCCCGCTCCGACAGCCGCGAGCGGCATCGACAGGTAAAAAGGAAACCACGGCGATACGACGATCGTCGCAGCCTCGAAAGCTCCCAGTTGGGACGGCGCCCGCAGGAGGACGGATTCCAGAATGGCCACGACAGCGCGGTCGTCGCGAGATGAATCCATCCGAGCCTGGACTGGGTCGTCCGAGGATGTGGCGGCGTGAAAGCGATTGCAGGTCCATGCTAACGTCCGCGCCCCCAATGAAGGGCACCGCCGTCATCGACCGCCTCGCGCAAGTCGTGGTGATCGTGGCCAGCGTGTGGTTCTGTTTCACTGCCGCGTGGGGCATGTTCGGTATTCTCGGCGACGGGCACCTGGGCGCCGGAAATGCCGGAAACGCCATGTGCGCAGAGCAGATCGTGCGCTGGAAAATCTTATATCCAGCGATGGACTGGTACTCGGGATCGGCGCCCCCAAAGACTGCGTACTATTGCCATCACCCTTTCGGTCAATATTACGTAGACGCTTTCTTCATTTGGATATTAGGACATCACGATTTCGTCATCCGCCTGCCGGCGGTGCTGCTGAGCTCCGCGATCCCGCCGCTCCTCTATGGGATCGCGAAGGAGCGCTGGGGGGTGCCGATCGGAGCCGTGGCCGCGGCCGCATACGTGGTCGTTCCGATAGCGGTCGGTTTTTCGGGGTATCTGAACCTGGAGACGGTCTGCATCTTCGGGGCGCTCCTGTTCTTCTGGGGACACTCCCGCCATATGACGACAGGACGGCGCCGCTACATGGTGGCCAGCCTCGTTGGGCTGATTGTCGCGTGCGCCGGGGACTGGGTCGGATATCTGGTCGTCGCGCCGTTGATGGCGTTGTCCTTTCTACGCTTGTTCGTGCTGCCTCGACGGACTAATCCTGGTTTCGAGCCAGAGCGCTATACGCGCTGGTGGGTTCTGTCGGCGAGCATCGTCATTGGTACGCTGGTCGCATGGGTGGCGCTCTTCTATCACGCGGATTGCGTTCGAGACTGGCTCGGCTCGGCGATCATGCGAGGGGGAGGCGAGACGGAGCCCCTCCGGGCGACACTGGTCGCGCGGAAGGCGTGGATCTATTTCAGCTTCACACCCCTGGCCATTTGGCTCGGCGTCGTCGCGGCGCCCGTATGCCTGCTGCGTCTGGTGACGACGAGACGCGACGAGGAGGCGTACGCCCTCAGCGTGCTTTTCGCGGCCGTCATCCAGTATGTCACGTTCAAGCAGGGCGCCGACGTTCACATTTACTGGCCCCACTACTTTGCGCCGTACTTCGCCCTTTCTCTAGCCCAGCTCTCGCGCACCATCGCCTCGAGCGTCGCCTGGGTTGCGCAGCGTTTCGCCGCCGGTCGCGCGCCTCTCGTCGCGGCAGCCACGGGGCTCGTCGTGGGCCTGATGCCGTCTCTGGCGATGGCCCATGACAGCGTCCAGTCTCTCTGGGTGTGGCGCCGGACGGGAGGACGGTACGACGATAACGGAGCGCTGATCGAGAGCCGCGTCGACGAGCTGTTCGTGATTCAGGACGTCGTGATGCCGAAGACCAAGCGAGGAACTGGCATCGACGTTCACCCGTCGGCAGAGTGGTACTGGGATCAAACCTGGAAGTACCAGGGGGTAGCCAATACGATCATTCGTCCGCTCGCCGGGAGCGCCAACGTCGCGGCGCATCCGTTCTGGCTGGCGCGCCCGCGCGGCCTGTCGAGCGAGGAGCAGAAGGCGATTGTCGCCAGTGTGCACGTGCGCGCCTACGGCGACGTTTGGGTGGTCGACCAGCGCGAGCCACCTGCACCGATCGACGCGTTCTCGCTCAACGAACGAGAGCCGAACCCCTTCGAGTGGATCTTCTACGGTGGGACCGAGCCCGTCCGCTCGATAAGCGGTTTGCCCGATCCGTGGTTGACCTGGGAATGGCGCACGCATCTGGGCCAGCCCGCGACCCCGCCGGAAGGCGACCCCGTGACCCTCGACGAGATGCGTATTGCTCACAACGTCGCTATCGCGACGGGCAACGCCGCAGAGGCACGGCGGTGGCGCGATCGCATCGACGCCCAGCTCGACCACACGAAGGCGATCGCCTTCGACCGCGGCGTGCACCTCATCGGGGTGCGCGTGACCGGCGGCGTCGAGCCACGCGTGGAGTCGTGGTTCGAGTCCGTGGGCTCGATGGGCGATGCCACGTTCAACGTCCGGTCCACCATCGAAGCGCGAGCGTCCTTCAGCCTCATTCCGCCGGATGCGACGGATCGCGAGATGTACTGGGGCTCGCCGCTGCCGATGAAGCTTTGGCGCGCTGGCATGCTGTACCGGGCGTCTACCGTGCAGAACCACCGTATCGGTCGCGAGCGCTACTGGGGATACTGGGTGTGGCGGGATGGGTCTTCCCCCCCGAGGCGCAGTGACGGCAAGTCAGAGACGACGCTCGCCCTGGTGCCCTGACGCGCGGCGTCGTCGGTGCCGGCGTATGCGCGGACCGCGCGCGACGACATCGTCGCGCCTGGTGCTCGGGAGGCCTGTTTCGCGAGTCACGGTGGCGAGCAGGCCGCTCGCTGACTATACGCGTCGTCCGTCGCCACCATCTCGCAGGCGCCGAGGCCTTCGTTCCTGCAGTCGATCGAGAACACCGCGCCGCGCGCGCACCCATTCAGCGTCAGCCCGTCGCACGAGTCGCCGAGGCATGTCGGGAAGGTCAGCACGCACGGGCTCGTCCAGTCGAATCGAGGAACCAGCGGGCCGGCAGCACACGCATTCGGCGATCCAAGTAGCGTGGCGCAGTCGAGCGACTCGAGTACTCCGCTCGGACACGACACGGCGATGCCGCCGACGCAGGTTGCGGAAGCGTCTGGAGCGCAACCCGCCTCCGGACCCGCGTCGGTCTCCGCAATGCACGCGACCCACGCGGACGCATTGTCATGCTCCGTAGGAAAGCCCGCGCAATGCTGTGAACCGAAGCTCGAGCAGTCGATGCCCTGATCGATGCCACCGTCCACGCACGAGTGAATCGTGGTCGATCCGTAGCAACCAGATGCGTCCGCGGGGCAACCGCCGGCAGCGTTGCCGGCGCACACGGCGCCGGAGGCCTCGAGCGCGCAAGTCTGGCCCCAGAGAGCGCAGTTCTCGCCGAGAGCAATCCCGCCATCCTGACATGCGATGCGGACGTCGTCGTTGCCGGCCTCGGGGCCGCCCGCATTCCCGCACGATGTGTAGTCGCCCGCGCTCCCGCAATGCTCGGCCCCCTGCGGGAACACGCAACCGTTGACGTCACTGCAATTGCCAGCGACCGACAGGCACCCCCAGAGGCCCGCGGCCTTTCCCTTGAATCTATGGTTGGGGTTCGCCGCGCAGTCGTATGCCATGAGGGCTTCGACCATGCAGGACCCGAACGCGTTGAGCCCGATCGGGGACTCGCAGGCACCGAGCCACGCACATGCGTGCTCCGCCCGCTGTCGGGCTTCGAGCGCGGTGGGCGCGCATAGATCCACGCCGGCTTCGGGCTGACAGCCGGGGGTTGCAGAAGTCTCCGCCGACACCCAGGGAGCCGACGCCAACCGTCACGCGGACCGATGAAGCCCGAGAGGCGTTGCGCGACGATCTGGTCCAAGCCAGAACGGCGAACGTCGACGCGGCAGCTGCTCCGGCCCACGCGCCCGCGGCGGCCCAATCCCACGCGCGAACCGCCTGCTTCTGCGCGTCGCACGCATCGGCTGCGAAGCTGACCACCTGCGCGCAGCCGCTCACCGCGTGGTCGCGCGCGGCGCCCCCCGCGACGTAGGCGCCGACCCCAGCGCCCACGAGCACGAGCGTCGCGACGGAATAGGCGACAGCCGCGCCTAGATCGAAACCCCCTGACGAGCTCCTGGCTACGGACGGGTCATGTTCCCGGGCGACCGTAGGGCCAGCTACGTCGCCGAGGACGAGCTTCACCTCGGCCACCGTCGAATCGTGCTCGTGCATCGTGACCTCCACGATCGTCGGACTGCGACCCTCGGCTGAGGCCTCGATCCGGTGGGTGCCCGGGTCCACGGGCATCGCGACGCCGAAGAGCGAAGAAGCGATCGTCCCGCCGTCCAGAGTCAGTCGGACATCGGGGACATCGGCAACCACGTGAATCGTCAGCCGGGGAACGCGCGGCTCGAGGTCAGCCAGCCGCTTGCCTACGAGCTTGAGGACGTCCTGTGCGTTCTCGGCGTGCGCCGCGCTGTCCGCGGCCGTGTAGTCCGAGAGTGCGTCGACCAGCTGCCCGACGTGCTCTTCGCAGAGGGCGACGTGATACTGAACTCCCGCGGTTCGCTTCACTCCCAGGACACTGCGGAGCTTGTCGAGCGCGTCTTTCCAGCGACCGGCGTCCTCGTCCTCCTCTGCCTGCGCGAACTGCTGGCGTGCTGCCTGAAGTTGCGGATCGGCCGGCGCCGCACTGCCCGACGCGGCCCCGAGTCCAGCGGACGCGTGCAAGGCGATCGTGATGGCAGTACGGCGAAAGGACCTCGAGCCCATGGCCCCGCTCCGCGGCGACGTTTACCAGAAACCCGAGCGCAGGGGGGGACCGCGAAGTGAATTCAAGCTAACTTTTTTCCAACATGCTCTCCCCGCCGATCGTTCGTCTCGCCGTGGACGTTCGCGCCAGGTGCGACGAAGCGCGAAGGGCGGGCGGTGCGTCGACCGTGGGATTCGTCCCGACGATGGGTGCGCTGCACGCCGGACATCTCGCTCTTGCGCGGGCAGCCCGCAGGCGAGCGTCGTTCGTCGTGGCCTCGATCTTCGTGAACCCTACCCAGTTCGGCCCAGGCGAGGATCTCTCGCGCTACCCCCGCGACCTGGACGGCGACGTGGCCAAGTTGGCCTCCGTTGGCGTCGACCTCGTCTTCGCTCCTGATCCAGGCGAGCTCTACCCGGCCGGCGACCAGACCCGCGTTCGCGTTGGCCCCCTCGCCGAGCCCCTCTGCGGCGCTCGCCGTCCCGGGCATTTCGAGGGTGTCGCCACGGTGGTCGCGAAGCTTCTCGGCATCGTCGGTCCCTGCTTGGCGTTCTTCGGCAGGAAGGACTACCAGCAACTGCTCGTCGTGAGGCGCATGGCGCGCGATCTCTTCCTGCCCGTCGAGATCGAGGGCCACCCGATCGTGCGCGAGGCCGACGGCCTGGCGATGAGCTCGCGCAACGCTTACCTCTCCGCCGAGGAGCGCGCGCGGGCGCTGTCGATCGGGCGTGGGCTGGACGCCGCCGCGCACCTCTTCGCTGGCGGCGAGCGTGGGGCCCGTGAGCTCGAGCGTGCCGCCCGCGGGCCCATCGAGGCGGTTGCCTCGTCCGTGGACTACGTGGACGTACGGGACGCCGATACGCTCGCTCCGTTTACCGACCAGGTAGGGGACCGGGCGCTCCTGGCCGCCGCTTGCTGGATTGGAGCGACGCGGCTCATCGACAACGTCGTCCTCGGTGAGGATCGGCTTCCCCAGGGCTGACCCCGTGAGGCTTCCGGCGCGCCGTCATCTGCGCTAGGCCGTTGCCATCGCATGGCATCCAACGGACGACTGGTTGTCCTCGAGGGTATCGACGGCGCTGGGACGACGACGCATGTCGCTCGCCTCGCCGAGCGCCTGCGGTCGCAGCGAGTTCCCGTCCGAGCGACGAGGGAACCAAGCGACGGCCCCGTCGGAACGCTCGTCAGGCAGGTGCTCACCGGCCGCCTGGTCGTGCCGGGGGGTCGTGCTCCTGGATGGGTTACGATGGCGCTCCTCTTTGCGGCAGACCGGATGGATCACGTCGAGAGCGAGATCGAGCCGTTTCTGGCGGAAGGCGGGGTCGTGGTGTCGGACAGGTACGATGCCTCGAGCCTCGCGTACCAGAGCGTCTCGAGCGGATCGCAGGCGAAGGATGCCGTCGAGTGGATCCGGACGCTCAACCGCTACGTGCGCAGGCCCGATCTGACGATCGTCCTCGACGTTTCGCCGGAGACGGCCGCCGAGCGGAGGCTGTTCCGCGCCGAAGCGGCACAGCTCTACGATCAGAACGAGGTGCAACGAGCCCTCGCCGCGTTCTATCGCGATCTTGCGAGGCACATACCGAACGACAAGGTCGAGGTCATCGACGCGAGCGGTGCGATAGACGACGTGCACGCTCGCGTGTGGAAGGTCTACGAGCGGGTGTTCGAGTAGACGCCATGGCGACCCCCTCGAGCGCACTGCCCCTCGGTGCCCTTCTACCGCCGATCATTCTCTTAGATCCCGTCCGGGGCGTGGCCGTCGACGTCGCCGCTCTCGCCGCGGGCAAGCGCGGGACGCTCGTCATGTTCCTCTGCAATCACTGCCCATTCGTGGTTCACATTAGGGAAGAGCTCGTGCGCGTGGCCCACGAGGCGGTGGAGTGCTCGCTGGCCGTGGTTGCCATCAACTCCAACGACGTCGCGACGTATCCCGAAGACGGCCCCGACGCGATGGCGAAACTCGCGCGCGAGGAGAGGTGGGGTTTCCCGTTTCTCTTCGACGAGACGCAGGAAATCGCGAGGATGTTTCGCGCTGAGTGCACGCCGGACCTCTATCTGTTCGGGGCCGACAACAAGCTCGCGTACCGCGGCCAGTTCGACGACAGCCGACCGTCCAACGGCAGGCCCGTGACGGGCCGTGACCTCCGCGCCGCGATCAACGCGGTCGTGGCCGGTAAGGTTCCCTCCTCGAAGCAGGCGCCTGGTGTCGGCTGCAGCATCAAGTGGAGGCGCGGCAGCTAGCAACCTTCCCGCCACGTGGACGAAACGAGGGCGCGTTACGGATTGTGCGATTCCCAATGATATCCCCGCAGCGAGCCCTGTTCCCGGTCGTCCGTGTCCTGACCGGGGCGCGGCAGACCCTCGCTCTTCTCGTCTCGCGGCTTCCCTCGCCCGTGCAGCAGCGCGCTGCGTCCGCGCTGCAAACGCTGGCCGCGCGATGGCCTCGCCTGGCGGGCCTGCTCGGGGTCTCGGCCGCGCCCTCCGGCGCGCCACCGACCGGATCGAAGATCACGGCTACCGACGACGCCAACGGCGCCTCTACGTCGACCCGAACGCGCGCCATGTTTCTCGCGGACCTGCGCAGCGCGTCCGACTTTCGCGATCGAGTGCGCGCCGCGCACGCCCTCGCATCCGTCGTGGACGAAGAAACGACCCGCGCCCTTGCTCTGTCCCTGCGGGACGCGAGCGCCGAGGTGGCTGTCGAAGCCGCGGAGGCTCTGGGGAGCCATCGCGTCGAGAGCGCCATCTCCGCCCTACGGGCAGCGCTGGACAACCGCGACGGCTACTACAGCCCCATGACCCGAGCGACGTCCGTGCGCGCTCTGGGCACGCTCCTGCCTGCGGATCAGGCGATGACGCTTGCTGCGGCAGTAGCCGACGTCGACTCTACCGTAAGCCTTGCCGCGATCGCCGCCCTCGCCGACCGCGATGAAGCCGCCAGCACGCATGCCCTGAAGGCCGTTCTCCAAGACCGCGCCGGATTCTACCTCCCCGCGACGCGCCAGGCTGCTGCGCGTGGCCTTCTTCGCCTGCGACGGCTGGACCAGGACACGTGCCGGGGCCTGCTCGAGAACGAATTCGACGCCACCGTTCGCGAAATCCTGGTCGCCCTGCAAGCGGGCGCGACGACCGCGCCCTCCTGAGGCCCCATGCAAATTCGAGTCGGCTATGAGCTCGTCTACCAGTTCCCGCAGCCGACGCCCGTCATCTTGGCGCTCAGCATTCACTATACTCGCGCGTCGGACGTCGTTCGCCCGGATCACATGATCGTGACTCCCACAGCGTCGATCGCCGCCTATCGAGACACCTTCGGAAACTGGTGCACCAGGCTCTTCGTGCCGGCCGGGCGCGTTCGAATATCGTCCGACGCGTTGGTTAACGACACCGGGCAGCGCGACGCCGCGGCGCCTCACGCGGCCCAGCACCCGGTTCAATCCCTGCCCGAAGACACGCTGCTGTTCCTTCTGGGAAGCCGGTATTGCGAAACCGACCGTCTGTCCGACACGGCATGGAAGCTCTTCGAGCACGCGCCGGCGGGATGGGGCCGCGTCCAGGCTATATGCGACTTCGTGCATGGACACATCGAGTTCAGTCACGAGCACGCGCGGCCGACGAAGACGGCCTGGGAGGCGTTCGTAGAGCGCAAGGGCGTTTGCCGCGACTACGCGCATCTCGCTATCTCCCTTTGCCGCTGCATGAACATCCCGGCGCGGTACTGCACCGGCTACCTGGGCGACATCGGCGTCCCGCCACCGTACGAGCCGATGGATTTCTCGGCGTGGTTCGAGGCGTATCTGGGCGGCAACTGGTACACGTTCGACGCACGCAACAATGTTCCGCGCATCGGTCGAGTACTCATTGCCCGCGGCCGAGACGCGGCCGACGTCGCGATCACGACGACCTTTGGCCCCAACACTCTCGAAAACTTCAGCGTCTGGACGGATGAGGTGAAGTCCGTGCCCGCTTTCGGCTAGCCCTCGATGGCCCGCGACAGCGCGTTCCGGATCGCGTCTTGCCTGGCACCGGAGACAACCTTGGTTCCGTCGGCCTCGCGGACGTAGAACACGTCGGCGACGCGGGCGCCCTCCGTGTTGATCTTCGAGAGGGCGATGGACAGCCCAACCCCGTGGAGGGCCTGCGCGAGTGTGTAGAGAAGGCCGGGGCGGTCTCGCGCGTAGACGTCGACGATCGTGTGGCGGGGCGACCCGCGGTTGTCGAAGACGATCTCCGTGGCCACGGCAGGGCTCCTTCGCTCTCGCCACGGCGACTTCGATCCGACGCGCGTCCGGAGCAGATCGGCCGGGGTCACTCGGTCCGAGCACACGTCCGCGAGGTCCTGCGAGAGGCGGGGGAGAATCCGATCCACGTCGTCGATGCCGCCGTCGTGGCCACGGACCCAGAAAAGGTCTAGCGCTTCCCGCTCTGCGCCGACGGGATGCGAGTAGACTTCGGCGGTAAGTACCTCGAGCCGGTTGGCCGTGATGACGGCCGCGATGCCTGCGAGGAGACCGGGGCGGTCGGCAGCGACGACGCATAGCTCGGCGGCGCCCGAATGCCGCGAAGGAACGCGGGCCACGTACGACGGCTGGCTGCCACGCGCGGCGACGACACGGACATGCTGCACGATCGAGTCCGGCGCGCTGGCGAGAAAATACCTCTCCGGCAGGGCATCGAGCAGCGCATCGAGATCGCCGCGCGGTCCGGACCACGAGGCCCGCACGACGTCACGCACGCGCGCGACCCGCTCCGCGTCTGCGCGTGCGCCCCGGCTGGCCATGTGCTCTTCGGATGCGAAGTAGAGGTCCTCGAGCATTCGCGCTTTCCACGAGGTCATCGCGGCGGGTGAGGTCGTGCTCACGTCCGCGATGGTGAGAAGGTAGAGGTTGCGAAGGCCCTCTCGCCCGCGCATCTTCCGGGCAAACTCCTCTATGGTCCCGGCGTCCTGGAGGTCCCGCCGCGTGGCGACATGATAGAGGAGCAGATGGTCGAGCACGAGCTGTCGCGCCTCGTCTACGTCCTCCCGTCGCAGCCCGAGCCGCGTCAGAATGCGCTCGCACAGCTGAGCGCCGGTCAGCGAATGGCTCTTTGTCGACCCGCTCGCCTCCGGCCACCCTTTGCCGACGTCGTGAAGAAGCGTGGCGAGAAAGAGGGGGCGCGGGTGTGCGATCTCGGCGGCCAGGCGAGACGCAAGTGGGAACTCGTGCGCGAGCTCCCCTCGCGCGAGCTGCCGCAGACGATCGACGGCTGCCACCGAGTGAACGTCGACCGTGTACACGTGATAGACGTCGTGGTGTACGCGCCCGACGACCGGCAAAAACTCGGGCACCATCGCCAGGAGCACTCCGGCGTCGTGGAGCTCGCCCACGATCGAGCCGGATCGCGTGCGTGCTTCGGGCACCGTACAGACGAGATCCACGAACAGCTCGGCAGCTTCCGGACTCGCGCGCAGGCGTTCGCACCAGGCGGCGTCCTGAGCGGCCCGAGTGATGGCATCGCGCGCAAAGGGCAAGATGGAGGCGTCCTGCCGGGCGCACGCCGCGAAGGCGCGCAGCGCGAGCGCGGGATCGCGCTGAAGGTCCTCGCTATTCGCAATCGTCACCCGACCGTCGAAGAGGAGGACTCCGCCTCCGAGATCGACCGACCGCGGAGGCTTGGCGCGGGGGCGTTCGGGCCGCAGACGGTCGAAGAGGCTCGCACGGGCGCGAGTGACCGTGCGCGCGTTCAAGTAGAAGGCCTGCATGAGCCGCTCGGCGGCCTGGGCTCGATCGACGCCAAAACCCATCGCCACTCCGAGCGCCTCTTGTTCCTCGAAGCCGAGGCGATCGGCCTTCCGACCCGAGCGCGCGTGAAGGCGATTGCGCACGCGCCACACGAAGCTCTCCGCAGCGGCGATGGCCTCGGCCTCGCTTCCCACGAGCGCACCCAATCGCACGAGGCCGCCCCACACACCGAACCTGGGATCGCTGTCACCCTCGACGACGCGATAGCGAGCGCGCGCCGCCCACCGGATCCCGTCGAGGTCGCGCAGGCCCCCGGGTGCGCTCTTGACGTCAGGCTCCAGGAGGTACACCGAACCGCCAAAGCGCTCATGACGAGCTGCGGACTCGGCCTCGAGCCGATCGATGAACGCGCCTAGGTCGATCTCTCCGAAGAGGCCTTCGCCCGTGCCGGACAGCAGGGCGCGTAGCAAGGCCTCGTCGCCGGCAAGAAGTCTCATGTCGAGCAGCGCCGTGGCGGTCGCAAGGTCTTCGCGCGCGAGCGACGAGGTGTCGGCTGCGCTGAGGACTTGATGGCCCACGGCGATGCCCGCGTCCCACAGCGGATAGAGCAGCGCCTCTGCGACCGCCGAGGCCTCCCTTGCTTCCACACGAGAGTCGACGATCAGGACCACGTCCGCGTCACTGTGAAGGGCCACGGCTCCCCGACCGAAGCTCCCGACCGCGGCCAGCGCGATACCGCCGGGCAAATGCGAGCGGCGCGCCGCCCCCTCGAACAAGAGCCGGATGCATGCGTTGAGGAACCGCGCGTTTGACTGTCCCAGCGCGATCCCGTCTTCGCCGGCCTCCAGGCGCCGGAGGAGGGTGGCGCGGTGGCTCAGCATGGCCGCCCTCAGGGCGGGGGTCTCGAGGGACGTCGGCGGAACGCTGGGGGTCGAGGCGGACATCATCGCGAGATGCGCCCAGGCGCACTTTGAACGACGGTGCCATGCGGCGATGGCCAGGGCGGTTTCGACATTGTTTCGGATCGTGACCCGCGAAAACTTGCACGAGCGGGTCGAGCCGAGGCAGCCTTGGCCGATGCGAACGCTCCTCGCTCTTCCAGTCGCGATCGCTCTCTCTGCCTGCGGCGGCGCGACCCCGAGGGCTGCCGTCCATGCACCCCTCACGCCCTCGCCTACGGCCGCCCGCCCCGCATCTGCGCCTCCCGACGCGCCCGTCGACCATGCGCTCGCTCGGTCGGCAGTTCACGCCATCGTGTCTCAAGGGCTCGGCTATTTCCTTCAACGGGTAGATCTGGACGACCAGCCAGTGTTCGCTGGCCGCAAGTTCCATGGTTTCCGCATTGCCCGCCTCCGCGACCCGCAATTCTGGGACGGCGTAGATCTGAAGGCAGGCGACGTCATCACGGGAGTGAACGGATTCCCCATCGAGCGTCCCGAGCAGGCGCTGACCGTGTTCGACTCGCTGGAGGTCGCCAGCGAGCTCAGGGTCGCCTACGAGAGGGAAGGGCAGACGCGCGAGCTCGTGTACGGCATCGTCGACGATCGATAGCGCGCCGGCGGTCCCGCGAGTCAGGGGGCTTGCGGCGCCAGCCTCTCGAGTGCGGAGCGGTCGTCGTCGATCGTGGCCGTGGCGCCGGGTACCCCCCCGAAGCGCAGCATGGCCACGGCCTGGCAGTCGACGAGCACGTGAGCGGCGTCGATGCTGCCGTGGGTCCCACCGGCCATATGGAGTGCCGCCAGGGCGCCCTCGAGGACACGCCGCTCGTCCGCGGTGAGTGGCCGATCGAGAGCGTGTCCGTCGGGCACCGAGAGCCAGATGCCGCTCGCCTCGCGGTCCACGCGCAGCACCGTCTGGAGTCCGGGATGGTCGGCGAGAGCGAACGCGCGGGCGCGAGGCAGCAGGAGGGCGGGTTCGGACATGGGCACGCGTTCAATTGGCCTCTGCATCCAGACGTCGGCTTCCTGCCCGCCGGGCTGCAGTTCGAGGCGCGTCGCCCTCGCGTGGACCTTCTCGGCCGCATCAGCATCACGCGCCTTCGCACGCCGGGCGTCCACCTCCGACGGCCACCTGAGCGCGAGCACTGCCGCCCGCGCCTCGAGCGCATCCGCCGGACGCCGTTCGACCTCCGGCGCAGCCATGCGCGCGACAACGGCGTCGTGACGACCGTCGAGCTCGCGATGGGCGTCGCTCGGTAGCCAGCGTGGGGACGCCGCAGCGCCCGGGTGCTCGCCCGTGAGCATCTCGCGGAGCAGCGTGCCGACCGCGAAGATGTCGCTTCGTGCAGTCGCCGGGCGCCCCTCGCGCTGTTCGGGGCTCATGTAAGCGAGCGTGCCGATTACGTCCGCCGTGGCGGTAGTCGACGCGTCGCCGAAGTGTGCGACGCCAAAGTCGGACAGGCGCGTGACGCCCGACGAATCGAAGAGAACATTGGCCGGCTTGACGTCGCGGTGCACGATGCCGAGCCGATGAGCCTCACTCAGCGCGGACAGCAGAGCGCATGCAATCTCCGCCGCGCGAGCGGGCGCGAGGAGCCCCGACGCCATCATCGCTTCGAGCGTGCCCCCCTCCATCCATGCGACCACGATCGCCGGTCCCTCGCTCACGTAGTCGAGCAGCGGCACGACATTGGGGTGGCCCGTCGCGCGCAACGCGCGCACCTCGCGCTCGAACTGCGCCAGGGCGTCACGTCCACTGCCGTGCGCGTGGTACGCCGCGAACACTTTGACGGCGACGCGCTCCCCTCGGACGACGTCGACACAGTCGATCACCCTCGCTGCCGGCGAGGACGAAACCTCGCACCGCACTTCGTAGCGTCCGAACAGAAGCGTGTGGAGCGTCTCGTGCGGCGGGTCACGAGCGGCCTGCGAATCGTCCGTCCGACGTTCGCCCCCCCTTCCGACGAGCTCCGCCATTGCCTCCTCCGCGGCCCGGGGGAGACCAAGCCGGCCGAGCGCACTTGCGAGGGAGGGGAGGGCGGCCAGTCGCTCGGGCGCGCTCGCAGGCACGCGCTGAAGCACACGCACGGCGCCTTCGTCCTTGCCGAATCGAGCGAGCAGGGACCCGAGCGCCACACCTAGCGCATGGGCGTGGGGGTCGCGCCGCAGCGCGGCTTCGAGGACTCGGGCGGCGTGGACAGGATCTCCAGCGCTCGCAAAGAGCTCTGCCGCTCGGGCCGCATCGCCGGATCGCTCCCATGCGTACGCCGCCTCGAGCCGACGCCCTGCCGCTTCGAGCACACGCGCCGACCAGACGTAATCGCCCCGCTGGGCCAGATCGGCCGCGACCGCCTCCGCGCCCGCACGCGACCCGACGCTCCGTATCGCGCGCTCCGCCAACACCTCGTCCTTCGCCTCGACGGCCAGCCGCAGGGCGCGTGCGTCCTCACCCGCGCGTATTGCCTCGTCCGCGGCGCGGCCCCAGTCGCACGCACGCTCGTACAGGGCGCTCGCCGTCCGCGCGTCACCGCGTTCGCTCGCGAGGCGGGCGGCGTCGACCATCCGCTCCTCTCGGACGAGGGCCTGTACTTCAGGGTCGTCTCCCGCCGGACCCTCGATCATGCTTGGGATCCCACCGCGGGCGCCTCTCAACCGAAGACCACCATGTTCTGGCGACTCAGGGCCACCACACTGCCGTCGCGCGCGCACACGAAAGCGGACTGGCTCGTGTAGCCATCGCGGCCTGCGGTGAGCTCGGCGTGCTGGACCCAGCCGTCGAAGGAGAGATCGTCGAGCCTGTCCTTCAGCAACTCGAGAGTCCAGGTCAGCGTACTGCTGGGCGCAGGCGCCTGGAGGAAGGACAAAGCCAGCGGAGGGATGGCGTCGGCAATCGCGATCACGTGCTCTGCGCCCGTCACTCCATCGTCGTTGAGCCCGACTTCGATGACGGCTCGAGGCACCGTCGTTCCGGAGAAGGGTGGGTCGCCGCGAAGCCAGCGCATCGTGAAATGCTGCGTGAAGTTGATGTGAGGCGCGGCTACCGCGCTCGCGAGTCTCGTCTCCTCGGGCGGTACCGCCGAGACATGGGGAACTACTTCGACCCGCGATGGCCGGCCGCGACCGAACACGCCGACGGCAATGCTCGCCAGGGCTCCGCCGCTGGAGACTCGGGCCTCGACGTGCGTGGCGCTCTTGCCTGCGCGGAGCATCTGCGGCCGAACGTCGAGGTCGCCTCCGGCTGCCGGCGCGATGAACGTCATCTGAAGGACACGGAGGGGAACCTCCGCCGCCACGCAAGAGCGCATCGCCCGGACGGCGAGCGCCCCCTGCAGGCCGCCGAAGACGCTGCGCCCCTGCATCCAGTCGTCCGGAACCGTCGTCCTCCAAACCCCGTCCTCTTTACGGGTCGACGAGAGCAGCTGTGAAAAGTGAGTCATAGTAGAGCCTCCAGGTAGGTTGGGGCGGCGCGAAGGTCAAGGTAGCTTGGCGCCTGTGACGCCGATGCCACCGAGGTTCGTTACGGTCCTCGTCGAGGAGCACGACGACCTCCCCGAAGGCTGCTGCATGCGCTTCAAGCTGGTCGACGAGCCGCGTGCCGTCCGTCTCGTGCGGTACGAGTCGGTGGAGTCCTCTCCGGCCGCCCTCTGGCAGGTCGAGTCGCGCGAGGCGGACCGTTCGAGCGGCGTCGCGTGGGCGGTGACGGTGGAGGACTCGGGCGCCGGCACTTGCGTGCTGCTCTACGGCGGAGCGAGAGGCCTGCGCCTGCGGCCCGTCGAGGGAGGCGATGCGCTCGCCGAGCCGTACCTGCTTCTCTCGGCCGAGTGTGTCTTGTTCGACGAGTCACGCGAGCGTCCACGGTGACCGCGCGATCGATCTAGTTCTCCTCGTCTTCTTCTTCCTCGGCGGAGCTCGCCTGGACGACCGTCGTGATGCCGCGTACGCGAAGCGCCGCCTCGACGTCCGTCCCGACGACGAACGGCTCGATCGGCGTCTGCCCTCGCGCCAGGGCGGCAGCATCGCTTCTTGCCGCGAGGTCGGCGAGGATTCCACGCTCCCTATTTTTCATCCGGGGACCGCTGTAGTCGACCCAGAAGTAGCTTCTCGGGCGGATATCGACGTGCACGAACTGGCTCGTCGGATAGACGCCGACACCAGCGAACCCCATTTCCCTGGCGAATCTCGCGACCTCCTCGTCGGCGATGCCCGGCACGATCAGATCGATCGCCCTTCCTTTGCCGTGGTTGGACCGCGAGGCTGGCTTCGGTACGCGATAGCCCGAGACGACCCGTATTTCGGGTACGGCGAAATGAGTCTCGAGGCGATACACGAAAGCCAGCGTGCGCGGATCGACGGGGTGCTCGTCGCCGCTCATCGCGCGCAGCAGATGCGCCGCGTGGTCGAGGTCCACGGAGGCGAAGCCGCCCTCCTCGCCGCAGGCGGGGATCGACAAGGACTCTCCGCGGTTGATCGTCGTCAAGACGAGCATCGGACGCCCGTCCGTGTCGTGTGCGACGGCCTTGTCCGAGGGCGCGTGCCAGCCGACGAGAGGCTGCGTGCCCGCCATGTACGCGGCGGCCGCGGCGCTGTCGAACCGTGTCCTGGGGGCGAGAGATGACGCCGCGTGCCGGCTCGCCGGCGGCTGGGCTAATACGGTTGCCGCTGTTGCGACCATCGCAAGCCCGGCGAGGGGTCGGACGACGCTCGTGACGCCCACGGTCGTTCGCGTCCGGGGCACTCTTCAGCGGACGTACGGGACCGAGCGTGCGAAGTCGAAGCGGACCTCGCCGTCGGCGATTCCTGGCGCGACCATGGGCTCTCGACGGAGGCGGTGCACGACCAGGGTCCCCGCCTCATCGAGCAGAGACGTCGAAACGGTCCCATGAGCGAGACCGTCGCCCCTCGTCGCTTGGTCGCCAGAGAAGACGCAGCGGACGCCGGCAGGCTGGACGTCCGTGAAGACGACGTCGTCCGACCCGTCGCGGGACCAGGAGATCTCGACGAACGGGCCGCTCACGGTAAGAGGGCCCATCGAGTCTTCGCCCGCGACCCGGACGTCGCTGGGGTCTCCCGGTGCCACGGCTTCGACGTCGAACGCGCCGAGACCCGACGCGCCTCCGACGTGCATCACGTAGGGGGCGGCGGCCGGGAGAAACGTGGCCTCGGTCGTTCTTGCGTAAACCAGACCGCTGACGACGTCGGTCACGTCCGGCAACTGCCGAGGGACGAGGCGAGTGGCACCCCCCGCGACCTCGAGAACGACCGAGCCAACGTCGGATAGCTCGACGACCGGAACCACTTCCCCCGTCGTGCCGCCTGCCGGGTGGCTCTGGCTTACACACGTTCCGGGCTCGGGCAGGTCGAGCGCCGCCCCGATCGCCCGGAAAGCGTCGCTCATCGAGGACCAGGCGGGGACGCTTACGAATCGCGCGCTAGCCTCGGCGTGGACGCCGTCGACCGCATCGACGGTTCGTTGGATGACGACGAGGCCGTGCGTCGCCGTCGCTTCCACGTCGCCACTACCGGGCGAACCCGAGACATTTCCGGCACATCCGAGCGCCACGGGGGCGATCAGGAGGAGGGGGAGGGATAGGTGCGCCGGGGACATCCGCGTCTCGAATAACGGTAGTCGGCCAGCCCATCCGAGGCAAGGAGCGGGAGGGAGCCCAACCGGCAGCGAGCCAACGACGACACGGGTCGTGCCACACTGGGGCCCCCGTGACCACGCACCCCGACGTCCTCATCGTCGCCGCGTTTCACCCCGAACTCGCTCCGTTCGGGGTAGCGCTTGGCGAGAGGATGTTCGCGCGCCTGGGCGGGCTCACCGTAACGGCGCGAGCCGTCGGCATCGGGCTGCCGATGGCGGCGGTCGGGGCGGCCCTGCACATCGCCGAACTGAGGCCTCGTGCGGTCGTGCTTGTGGGCACCTGTGGAGCGTACGCCAGTGCCCAGCTCGCTATCGGCGACGTGGTCGTCGCGCGACGCGTCAGACTTGTGGACGCGTCGGTCGTGTCGGGCACGGCGCAATACCCCGAGCCCATGTCGGTGGTCACCGAGGCCCACCCGGCCATCACCGGTGCCCTCGCCGCGACGGGCGCTCGCGTGGTGGACGTGGCAACGACTCTCGCGATCACCGTGGACGACGCCGCGGCCGCGCGCATCGCTCGCGCGACGAGCGCAAGCGTCGAGCACCTAGAGGCTCACGGAGTCGCGACCGCATGCGCCGTCCAGGGCGTCCCTTTCGCTGCGGCGTTCGGCGTCGCCAATGTCGTGGGCGTGCGTGCTCGCGAAGAGTGGCGAACCCACCACCGCGCCTCTGCGCAGGCCGCGGCGAATACGGTCCTCAAGTGGCTTCCCGCGTTCGCGAGCGCATGAATGTGCTGGAGGATCTTCATCTTGGCGGCAAGTCTGGGAGTTGCCGCCTGCGCGCGAGGAGGAGCGGGGGCGACGCGAGACGGCGGCGCCGCGCTGGGGCCGACCTCGACCTCGACCTCGACCTCGACCTCGACCTCGACGTCGACCTCGACCCCGACCCCGACCCCGACCCCGACCTCGACCTCGACCGGGGACGCGGGTCCTTCCTTCTGCAGGGTTCTTCGGGGGCCCATCGAGTTGCCACTGCGGGGTCCCGCGGCACTCTCCCTTCGCGGCGAAATGCTCGACGCCGTCCTCGATGACGATGGGAAACCTCGGGTGCTTTCGTTTCCGGTCGGAGCAGTTGCGTCGTCCTTCGCGTCGACGCGTGAGTCCCTGGACGGTGGATCGGCGGCAGGGATGACGGTCGCGTGCGCTGTCGCGGGCGACAAGATGTTCTGTCCGGACAAGGGCGGTGGCGTGCACCGCGCGACTAGGGACGGGGCGGGGGATCAGGTCGTCGCGAGCGCGCGTTCCGGAAGCCGCATTGCGGCAGCGATCCTGGGACGAACGCACTCCGCCGTGTCGTATCTGGCGAGCCGCAGGTCGAGCGAGGGGTGGGTGAGCGAGGCGTGGCTTGCCGTGGACGATGAGACGCCTGTGCGCGTGTCGGAGGATGGTGCCGGAGCGACGTCCGTCGCCTTGTCGGCGCGTGGACCATCGGTCCTTGCCCTCATCGTCGACGCCCGGGCGGCGCTCACGGCGATGCATGTGCGCGTGGTGGGCTACGAGGGTCACCTTCAGGTCGCGGACGATGCGGTCGTCTTCGTCGGTGGCCCCGGCGAACGACGGACGGCCGGCGCGCTCGCGATCCCAGCCGTCGGTCCGGCCTGGGCCCTTTTGCCCATCGGGAAAGACTTCAGGACGTTCGGCCTCGCGGTGGTGAAGATCGACGATCCTCCTCGAGTCGACGAACCGTCGTTCTGGTCGCTCTATCCGAACGGGATCGATCCGGCGCCGGTCGCAGCGTCCACCGGAGGACGCACGTGGGTCGTTCGCGTCCGACCCCAGTCGGCTGAGCCAGGCTCCGTGCGCGTGCTCGAGATGGGCGATATCGACGACAAAGGGTCTTTCGCCCCGCGCGACACCGTCTCGGTTGCTGGGTCGCCGACGTACGCGACCCTCGTCGCGGACGGTCGGGGTGGCCTCTGGATCGCATGGGTCGACTCGTCGGGGAGCTGGCTGGAGCGCATGGCGTGCAAGTGAGTTGCTTCGGCCGGCTAGATGAACAAGGATTCATGTCGTGAATATGCCGGCCGAACGGCTCCCTCGTCGCCGCGACGAGGCGCGCGCCCTCTTTCGCAATGCCATCCTCGACGCAGCCGAGGCCGTATTCGCAGAGCGAGGCTTCCACGGGGCCAGAATCCAGGACATTGCCGCACGCGCACGGACGGCAGTGGGGACCGTGTACAACCATTTCGCGCGCAAGGACGACGTGCTGGCGGCCCTTCTCGAGGAACGCACCGAGGAGCTTCTGGCCCAGCTCCGGTCTCGCGCGGACGACCCGAAGACCTTTCGCGGTCTCCTCGAGGCGCGCGTCGGACGGATGCTCTCGTACGTGGAACGGCACCGCGCCTTCTTCGCCATCGCGAGCGAACACGGCCTGTTCGCAGGAGTAACCGCTCCCGGTGCGCGCGTTGGCCCGCAGCGTCTTCGTCGCGTCGAGGACTTCCGCGCGGTGTTTCTGGCGCTCGTGGAGGAGGGTATCGGCACCGGTGACCTCGAACCTTTGGATGCGGAAGCCCTTGCCCGTTTTCTAGGTGGGACGATGCGCGCGTTCATCCTGTCTTCGCTCGCGGAAGGAGACACCGATGCGCGGGAGCACGCGGCGATGACCGTGGACCTGTTCCTCTACGGGGCCTCACGTCGTCATTCCAGACGTGCTCGGTGAGTCCGCGTGCTATCCCCGATCCGATGGTCGTCGCCGATCACAGTCATCACGCGACCCGCGCTTACTACGACGAGTTCTCCCACCGGTACGAAGCCGAACGACGTCCCAACCGACCGGACGGCTACCACGCTCTAGTCGACGACCTCGAGGTGGATCTCGTCCAGCGCTATGGCGCCGGCAAGGACGTGCTCGAGTGTGGCGCCGGCACGGGGCTCTTGCTCGAGCGGATGGCCAGGTTCGCGCGCTCCGTCGTGGGCATCGATCTGTCCCCCGGAATGCTGGAGAAGGCGCGGGCGCGGGGGCTCGACGTTCGCGAGGCGACCGTCACGTCGCTCCCGTTCGTAGACGCGAGATTCGACGTCACCTGTGCCTTCAAAGTGCTCGCACACGTTCCAGACATCGGCCGCGCGCTTTCCGAGATGGCGCGCGTGACAAAGCCGGGCGGCGTCATTCTGGCGGAGTTCTATAATCCCTTGAGTATGCGCGCACTCGCGAAGCGACTGGCGCCCGCCGGCAGGATCTCGGACGTAACGCGCGAGAGCGCGGTGTACACGCGCTTCGACGCGCCGTGGATCGTGCCTCGCGTCATGCCCCCGAGCGTGACGCTGGAGACTGCGCGGGGGGTCCGCATCGTCACGCCGGCGGCCCGTCTGCTGCGCCTGCCAGGCGTGGGTGCCGCCCTTCGGGCCGTCGAGCGCAGACTCGCGGACACGCGGGCTGCCTTTTTTGCCGGGTTCTACGTTGCCGTCCTGAGAAAGAGGGAGGACTAGTCCATGAAGGTCCACGACAAGGTCTACATCCGCGGCGAATGGGTCCTGCCCTCGGGCAAAGGCGCCTTCGACGTCGTCAATTCGTCGAGCGAACAGATCCTCGGGCGCATCCCGGCCTGCGACGCGTCGGACGTTGACCGTGCGGTGAAGGCCGCCAGGACGGCGTTCGACGCGTGGTCTCGGACGACGCCCGAACAGCGCGCCGATTTCTTGCAGAAGATCCAGGCGGGTCTGGCCGAGCGCGGCAAGGAGATCGCCGAGACGGTGGCAGCCGAAGTCGGGATGCCTCTGGCCTTGAGCAACATCATCCAGGCGGGGCTGCCGACGATGACGTTCGCCGTCGCCGCGCAGCTCGCACGGAGCAGCGGCGCCGAAGAGACCGTCGGCAACTCGGTGGTCGTCAGGGAACCCGTCGGCGTGGTCGGTTGCATCACGCCTTGGAACTACCCCCTTCACCAGGTCGCGGCGAAGGTGGCCCCGGCGATCGGCGCGGGGTGCACGGTGGTTCTCAAGCCGAGCGAGGTCGCTCCCCTCAGCGCGTTCATTCTGGCGGAGATCATCGACAAGGCGCGGCTGCCGCCGGGAGTGTTCAACCTCGTCACCGGCGACGGTCCGACGGTCGGCGAGGCGATCGCCGGCCATCCTGGTGTCGACATGGTCAGCTTCACGGGGTCGACGCGCGCGGGCAGGCGCGTGAGCGAGATCGCGTCGCAGACGGTCAAGCGCGTCGCGCTCGAGCTCGGCGGTAAGAGCCCCAACGTGATCCTCGACGACGCCGACCTTGCGCGTGCCGTCCGCGGCGGAGTCCAGAACTGCTATCTGAATTCGGGGCAGACCTGCTCGGCATGGACGCGCATGCTGGTCCCGCGCGCGAAGCACGACGAGGCCGCGCGTCTGGCCAAGGAGGCCGCCGAGGACTTCACGCTCGGAAACGCCCTCGACGCCGGGACCAAGCTCGGCCCGCTCGTCTCGAGGAGGCAACAGGAGCGCGTGCGAGCGTACATCCGCAAGGGCATCGAAGAGGGTGCCACCCTCGTCACCGGAGGACCCGAGCAGCCGGAGGGCCTTCCGAAAGGCTTCTTCGTCAAGCCGACCGTCTTCGCAAACGTCCAGACGACGATGACGATCGCTCAGGAGGAAATCTTCGGGCCGGTCCTCTGCATCATTCCGTACGACGGCGAGGAGGACGCGATTCGCATCGCGAACGACACGATCTACGGTCTGGCGGGTGGGGTCTGGTCGGCGGACGTCGAGCATGCCAAGCGCGTCGCGCGCCGCATTCGCGCCGGCCAGATCGACATCAACGGTGGGAACTTCAATCCGATGGCGCCGTTCGGCGGCTACAAGCAATCCGGTCACGGCCGCGAGCTCGGCAAGTTCGGCTTCGAGGAGTTCCTCGAAAAGAAGAGCCTGCAAGTTTAGCGGAGTTGGACGATGGCGTCTCCGCCGCACGTGAACCGCCGTCCCTCGGTGCTGGTCGTCGACGACGAACCGCTCATCCTCAAGATCGTCGCGTCGCTCCTCGCCCCGCAGCACGACGTGACGTGTGAGACACGTGCCGACGCCGTGCTCGGCCGGATTCGTGACGGCCAGCGGTTCGACGTCATCTTGTGCGATCTCATGATGCCGCACATGACGGGAATGGATCTCCACGACGCGCTGCTCGAGATCGCCCCGGACCAGGCCAAGGTGATGATCTTCGTCACGGGGGGAGCGTTCACCAGCCGGGCGCGGGAGTTTCTCGATCGTGTGCCGAACGGCTCGATCGAGAAGCCGTTCAACTCGGCCAGCCTCCTGGCGAGCGTCGGCCAGGTCATCCGTTGACGCGGTCTGTGCGCTCGATTCTCGGGCGCCTATACTTCGGACACGATGCGGATCCCCGAACACGTGGCGAAGCTCGGCGCCCTGGCGCTGGCTTTCACCGTCTCCTGCGTACTCGTCTTCTCTTTTCGACTGAACGGGGGCGGATTGTGGGAGGGCCTTGCGCCCGCGATAGCTGCCGGGAACTCGGCGGCCGATCATCCCCCCGCGCCGTACGACCTGACGCAACTCAAGGTCGTCAACGAGGTGCTCAAGACCATCCGCGACCGCTACGTGGATCCGAAGCGCGTCAAGCCCAAGGAGATGCTCCTCTCGGCGCTCGATTTCGTCCAGAGAGACGTGGCGCAGGTGATCGTGACTCGAGAGGACAACAGCCCGTCGAAGGTGCACGTGCGCGTCGACACGCAGCAGAGAGAGTTTCGCGTGGACGACGCCCTTGCGCCCTGGGACGTCGCCGCGCACTTGCGCGAGGTCTTCGCGTTCCTGCAGGACGGCTTGCGTGGAACCGACGTCGATCTGCGTGACGTCGAATATGCCGCGTGCAACGGCATGCTTCACACGCTCGACCCCCACTCGATTCTTCTTACCCCCGACGCGTACAAGGAAATGAACCTGACGACGCAGGGGCAGTTCGGCGGCCTCGGCATCGTCATCTCGATCCGCGATCAGCAGTTGACGGTCATGAACCCGATGCCGAACACCCCGGCCGGGCGCGCCGGAGTGAAGAAGTTCGACCGCATCACCAAGATCAACAACGAGTCGACGCTGAACATGGGTCTCAACGAGGCCGTCAGCCACTTACGCGGTGCCCCTGGGACGAAGGTCACGGCATGGATTCATCGCGACGGGCCGGACGGCTGGCCCGCGTCGAGACCCTTCGAGCTGACGCGTGAGGTCATTCACGTCGCCTCGGTCGAGCACCGGCTGATGGAGGGCGCCATTGGCTACGTGCGCCTCAAGCAGTTCCAGCAGAATACGACGAGCGATCTCCAGGCGGCGCTCGCCGACATGAAGAAGTCGGGTGAGCTCAAGGGCCTCGTGCTCGACCTTCGCGGGAACCCGGGCGGTCTGCTCGACCAGGCGGCGAAGGTCGTCGACGTCTTCGTCAACGACGGACCCATCGTGGCGACCGTCGGCAATCCCAGCGAGGGGCGCGAGGAGAAGGTCGCGCACGAGGAGAACACGGAGCCCGGTTATCCTCTCGCGGTCCTCGTGAACGGCTCGAGCGCCAGCGCGAGCGAGATCGTCACGGGCGCACTGAAGAACCACGATCGCGCGGTCATCATCGGGGAGACGACGTTCGGGAAGGGGAGCGTGCAGCTCGTCTTTCCGGATCTTCCGGACAAGGCTGCGCTCAAGCTCACGATTGCTCAGTACCTGACGGAGCCCGGCGACGTCTCGATTCAGGGCGTCGGCGTGACGCCCGACATTCAGCTGGATCCGATGACGGCCGATCCGCTGGAGATGGATCTGACGGCGGATTCCGGCGGCATCAAGGAGCGAGACCTGTCCCGAGCCCTGTCGAATGTCCGCGCGAAGGACGGCGGGCGACCACTGGATGAGGTCAAGTACGACCTCCCGATCAAGGATCGGCTCGAGATGCGTGAGCGGGGAGGCGACCTCGACGACAACTTCGAGCTCGACTTTCCGATCCAGTTCAGCCGTGGGTTCCTGGCCCACGTCCAGCCGGGCAAGCGCAGCGACGAGGTGCGCCAGGCGAGACAGTTCATCGCCGATACGCGCAGGGCCGAGGTCGACAAGGTCGCCGAGGAGCTCAAGGGCATCGGGGTCGACTGGAACGACGCCCCGGCGGATGTGCCCACGGCGCAGAATCCCACTCCACCCGCGGGCGTGGACGTGAAGGTCGAGTCTGATCGTCCCGGCAACGAGGCCACGGCCGGCGAAGCGATGAGCCTCAAGCTGACGGTGACGAATCGAGGCACGCTCCCGCTCTATCGGCTCTTCGCGGTGACCAAAAGCGAGAACCCGATGTTCGACAACAAGGAGCTCGTCATCGGAAGGCTCGAACCAGGCAAGTCGCGCTCGGCGACAGTCCCCGCGGGCTGGTGCGACTTCAAGGGTCACAAGGTCGGGTCATCGGCACAGATCCCCAAAGATGCGCCGCGCGAGTGCATCATTCCCAAGGACGCGCTGATGCGCTCGGACGGGGTGAAGCTCCACTTCGAGGAGGCTCGCGGTCACGCGCCGGCCGACGCGGAGATTCGAACGACCATCAAGAGCCTCGACAGGCCCGTATTCGCGTACTCTTACGAGATCATCGACAGTCGGCGCGGCAACGGCGACGGGCGAGTCCAGAAGGGCGAAGGGCTCGCGATGTATCTGACGGCGAAGAACGTCGGAAAGGGTCGCTCGTTCGAGACGATGGCTAACCTGCGCAACCTGTCGGGCGACGGCCTGCTCTTGCACGACGGGCGCTTCGACGTGTCGAACATGATGCCGGGCGATACGCGGCGCGTGGTCTTCACTTTCGACGTCGAGCCGCAGCTTTCCGATCCCGAGGCCAAGGTGGAGCTCTCCATTCGCGACGATGACCTTCGCGAAGGGGTCGTCGAGAAGGTCCGCATCCCGATCGTCGATCCCGTGACGGTCGTGGCCGCAGGCGGGGTCGAGCGTGCCAAGGCCTCGGGGGCCGATCTCGTGAACGAGCCCGATCCGCAGGGTCGCGTCTTCGCCCGCTTGCCTCCGAACGTGGGCGTCACGGTGCTCGGGACGACCAACGGATACACGAAGCTGTCACTTGGAGAGGGCCGTTTTGCGTTCGCCCGTTCCGCGGATCTCGATCGCGCTGCCGTCGCGTCCCCGCAGGTCGCGCTTGACGACGCGATGGCGCACGCGCCTCCTGCCATCGACATTCCCCAACCCCAGCTTGCTACCCGCGAGCTTCACACGAAGGTGCACGGTCTCGCGAGCGACGACGCGCGGCTGCTCGACGCCTATATCTTCGTCGGCGCTCGCAAGGTCTTCTACGCCTCCAATCGCAACGGGGCGGACCCGCGCAAGATGACGTTCGACGCGGACGTCCCGCTGCGCCCTGGAGTGAACGTGGTGACGATCTTCGCCCGCGAGAATCCGGACACGACCACGCGGCGGACCTTCATCGTTCGCCGCGACGGGCCGAGCGGAGAACTCCTCGCGACGCCCAAGACGGACGAGGATCTGAGCGAGACGGCTTCCCCGGACGATGAGTGACGCTGTCCGGTTGCACGTGAACGTCGACCATGTCGCGACGCTTCGGAATGCGCGCGGCACCCCATATCCAGACCCCGTTCGGGCCGCCGAGGAGTGCCTCGCGGCGGGAGCCGACGGCATCACCGCTCACCTCCGCGAGGACAGGCGCCACATCGTCGACGACGACGTCGTGCGGTTGCGTGCGGTGCTGACCGGGACGGGGCGCACGTTCAATTTCGAGATGGCCGCGACCGACGAGATGGTCGGTGTCGCGCTGCGTGTGAGGCCCGACACGTGCACGATCGTTCCCGAAAGGCGCGAAGAGAGGACCACGGAAGGGGGTCTCGACGTCGTCGGCGGGGGGGCCGACCTCGCACGGCGCGTTCGAGCCCTGACCGACGCCGGCATCAAGGTGAGCCTCTTCATCGCAGCCGACGCCCGGCAGATCGAACGGTCGCACGCTGTCGGCGCCGCGCAGGTGGAGTTGCATACGGGGGAGTACGCTCACGGCCGCCGCGACGAGCTCGCCCGCATCGCGGTCGGCGCAAGGCTCGCGCATGCGAACGGGCTCGAAGTGGCGGCCGGGCACGGGCTCACGCAGGACAACGTGCCGGCCCTCGTGGCCATACGCGAGATCGTCGAGCTGAACATCGGTCATGCGGTGGTCAGCGACTCCGTCTTCGTGGGCATCCGGGATGCGGTGCAGGCCTACCGCCGCGCCATCGAACTCGGCGTGCGCGCGCGTTGACTGCCAGGCCATTGCCTGCGCGGGCTCACATGGGCGCCCAGCCGCTGCATGCGTTGGCGCGACAAGCTGCGACGTCGCCGGCCTCGCACGCTTGCTGGAAGAGCACGGCGCTCCGTGAGCGGTCGCGCGGCACCCCTCGGCCCAGGCAATACATCGTCGCGAGATCCGTGCACGCGTCGGACCGGGCGTGGTCGCATCCCCGACGGAAGAGAGAGAGGGCCCGGACGTCGTCAGGCTTGACCCCAGCACCGGCGAGGTAAGCCCTCCCGAGCCTGTCGCACGCGCTCTGGTCGCCCTCCTCGCACGCTCGCGTATAGAGGATCACCCCGATCCGCTCATCCCTCGGAAGGACGGACCCGCGTTCGAGCATCCAGCCCAGCGCGGCGCACGAGCGAGCGTCCCCCGTGGACGTGCACGCGTGTTTGACCGACAGCGCCGCCTGCACCACGTTCTCCGGTGCGCTCTGGCCCCATGCCCGTGCCGTCACCAGATTGACGCACCCTTCCACCGTCCCGTGCTCGCAGGCCAGTGAATACAGGGTCTCGGCGCGTTCCACGTCGACCGGGAATCCGACCCCTCGGGCGTGGAGCCTTCCGAGGTCGTTGCAGGCCATTCCGTCGCCCGCGGCGCAGGCCTGATCGAAGAGCCGCCCCGCGTAGGTCATGTTCGGCGTGGCCTCCAGCGCGAGCTGATGGACGAGCGCGAGCGCGGTGCAGGAGGGCGTGTCCCCCTTCTGGCATTGCTCGTCGCACTGGGTTTCGCCGGCCGAGCGGCACACCTCGAGCGCGTCTGCGGAGAACTCGAGGCCTTCGTCGACGCACCCGATGTGTTCGGCGACCTGCGACCCCGCCGGGCACACGCCGTTCGGTGCGTCCGCGTCCGCCGCTGCGCGCGTGTCGGCCTCCATCCGCGGGGCCTCGCGGTCCGGACTCAGACCGCATGCGGGGCAGACCACCCCGAGGATCGACGTCACGAAGAGGATCGTTTGCGAATTGGCAGTCATGCCATAAGGAAGAGCACGGCCCGTACCAAGGAGGAGCTCATCCTCCGGCGGCGCGCGTCAAGGTCTGGTGCCGGCGGTCGCGATCGCGCAGAGGACACCTCGAGCCTTGCTTCGCGTCTCCTCGGCCTCGGTGGCGGGGTCGCTAGCCTCGACGATGCCTGCGCCGGCGGTGACCAGAAAGACGTCGTCTTTGCAGACAGCCGTGCGAATCGCGATGGCGAAGTCGAGATCGCCCGTCTTGGCCACGTAGCCGATGGCTCCGCCGTAGATGCCTCGGGGGCCCGCCTCCAGTTCGCGGATGATCTGCATCGCTCTCAGCTTGGGCGCGCCCGAGAGCGTCCCCGCGGGGAACGCCGCGCGCACGACCTCGAGCGGAGGCGTCGAAGCAGGCACCTGTCCCGTCACCTCGCTCACGATGTGCATGACGTGCGAATAGCGCTCGATCTCCATCTGCCGCACCACCTTCACGGTCCCCGTCGCCGCGACGCGCCCCACGTCGTTCCGTCCCAGGTCGATGAGCATCACGTGCTCGGCGCGCTCCTTCGGATCGGCGAGCAGTTCGTTCTCGAGTGCGGCGTCCTCCGCGGGGGACAGACCACGTGGGCGCGTCCCCGCGAGCGGGCGGACCGTCATCGTCCCGCCCGCGAGATGGACCATCGTCTCCGGGCTTGCGCCGGCAATCTGCGTTCGCGTGCGTTCGCCGGGCGCGGGAGGGAGATCGAGAAAGTACATGTAGGGGCTCGGATTGAGTACGCGCATGGCGCGGTAGGCGTCGAACGGGTCACGCCCGGCCCGCGGTACGCGGAACGTGCGGGCCAGGACGATCTGAAAGGCATCCCCGGCGGCGATGTACTCCTGAGCGCGGCGCACCCGGGCCTCGTAGGTCGCATCGTCCACGTCGACCGATACGTCGGGCGGTAGGCGGGTGCGGTCCGGCAGAGCCAGCTGGGCGAGAGGCGCGACGTCGTCGAGGTGCGACCGGGCGCGCTCGACGTCCGCCGGGTCGTCGGCCGCGATCGTGACCGTGTGCGATAGACCGTCGAAGACGACGATGGTCGACCCGCCGAAGAACCGGCCGAGGGGTCCCGACGCGCGCGCGCCCCAGTCCGGCACGCGGTCGATGGCGTGCACGAGATCCCAAGCCAAGTACCCCACGTACGCCTGCGCGAAGCGAGCCGCCGGGTTGGCGCCGTCCTCTCGCGAGCGCGATGGGTCGAAGAGCGCGCGCGCAGCTTCGAGCGGGTCTCTCGCGCCGGCGGGAGGCACCATCGGCGCCGCCCTTCCGTCCGCACCCACCCATTGTCCGTTCGCCTTCAGGGTCATCTCCTGCTTCGGCCGGTATCCGAGGATCGAGTAACGACCCCAGCGTTCGCCGCCGACCACGCTCTCGAGCAGGAAGGACGCGGCGTCTCCGGCAGCGCGACGCAGGGCCGCGTACGCGTGCACGGGCGTCAGCGTGTCGGCGACGAAAGTGACCGTGGACCCCATGTCAACGGGCCCCCAGCCCGAGGAGTGATCGCGCTCGCTCGGGCTCGGCCGGCTCGCGTCCGATGGACCGCGCGTACTCGGCGGCACGCGCGACCAGGGGAGCGCTTCCCTCGGAGAGCACCCCCTTGCCGGCGTAGATGTTGTCTTCGATCCCGACGCGGGCGTGCCCCCCGAGGCGCATGGCCAGCTCGGTCATCGGCTGCTGCCACCGACCGACCGCGGCCACCCCCCACGTCGCTTCCCTCGGGACGAGGGTTCGCAAGAAGGCCACCACGTCTTCGCGCGCGGGAATGGCTCCTTTGACGCCGAGCACGAACTGGAAGTGCAGCGGTAGGGAGATCGCGCCTTCGGCGGACAGCGCGAGTGCTTCCTCGACGTGCCCCACCTCGTAACACTCGAGCTCCGGCATCGCTCCCGCCGCCCTGATCTTGGCCGCAAGGCGGCGAATGTCGGGGCGCGAATTGACGAACACGTCGTCCCCGAAGTTGATGGACCCGCAGTTGAGCGTTGCCATCTCGGGCCTGCACGCGAGCGGCCCCGCGCGCTCGTCGAGCGACATGCCCACGGCGCCGCCGGTAGACGGCTGGAGGATGCAGTCGCACTTGCGGCGAACGGCGTCCATGATCTCGGCGAAGCGATCGCTCGACTGCGTGTTGGATCCATCGTCATCGCGCGCGTGCAGGTGGATGACGGCCGCTCCGGCCTCGCGGCAGCGCGCAGCCTCGTCCGCGACCTCCGCGGGCGTCACAGGCAAGTACGGCGTCTGGGCGCGAGTCAGCTCGGCGCCTACGATCGCGGCCGTCAGGATCACGTCGCCTGCCGGCTCGTCGGACGGTGTGACGATGGCCTGGGGCGACGGCGCCGGGCCGGCCGGGAGCCCCGGCATGTAGAGCTCGCGTGGCCGGCGCTGAAGGTCTCTCGGAACGACGCACGTGCCGATCGCACGCGCCACCACGACCGGTTCGGACAGGACGTCCGCCGCGCTCGGCGCCAGCCCACCGCGCGCGCTCGTGATGACCTTCCTGGCCTCGAAGCGCATCTTGCGGCTCGAGTTGCCGACGGAGAGGAGCTCCGCCGTGGCCTCCACGAAATCTCCGGCGAAGACGGGCGCGAAGAACTCGATGGTCTCGTACGCTCGGAAGAGGCCCTCATCGCCATCGAGGCGGATGAGGAGCTCCGTCGCGAGATCGCCGAAGAGAGCGAGGATGCGCGCTCCGTCGACGAGGTCGCCCGCGTAGTGAGCGTCGTGCGCGCCCATTCGGAGACGCAACGCTACCGTCGTCCCGATCATGTCGCAGGCATACCACGCCTGTTCGGCCCTGCCGCCGCTTCCTCAGGGGGTGGTTGTGCCGCTTGCCGCGGGCCCCAGGCGGATGCGCTCGCGGACGACGCGCCAGGCCGACGGTCGCGTGTCCGCATCCGTCGAGCGAACGATGTCCCGCGGCGCGGTGGGGAGGACCTCGGGCCGACCCACGGCGACGACGACCTCCCACGGCCCCCCCGGAACTCCGGCAAACAGCGTATCGACGGGCCCTCCGATGCGCACCGAACCGTCGAGTCCGACCGACGACGGCGCGGTCCATGGCCTTACCTCGTCGCCGCGCAAGAGAAACGCCCGCGCGCCGATCGCGCCTTCGACCGGCGACGCCGGACGCAGGAGCATCTCGAACGCCGTGCCCGGCATCAGCACCAGCTCTCCCTCGTTCCCCGCGAGCGAGTAGCTCGGCACCGTCGGGGGCTCGAAGTGCAGGCGAAATGCCACGAGCCCCGCGGCGATGATCGCCGCCGCCGGGACCAGCAAGAGAACGACCTTGCGGTCTCCTGATCGCTCGCTCAAGGAGTCGTCGCCGCAGCTCCGTTGGCGTGGTGCGCCGCCGCCAGATGAGCCGCGTGTGTGTGGGCGGCGTCGAGATCGCCCCCGCAGACGCGCTCGACTTCAGCCCTCATCTTGCCGCGAAGGGCCATGGAGAACATCTTGAGGTCTCCCCGCAGCGACCAGAGCGGGTGCTCGAACGTCGCTGGCTTGTTCTTCTCGAATACGAAGTGGCCTACCCACGCGGGCGCATACCCAGCGACGGGCGCGAGGAGCAGCCACGCGGGATTGAGCGTCAGCGCCGCGGCGGCCACCGAGCCGATGGCGGCGCTGGTTCCGGCGTAGTGAAGCGCGCGGTTCACCGGGTTGCGGTGCGCGTGAACGTAGTGGGGCCAGAAGTCGTCGAACGTCGAAGTGTCTTCCATAGATGGTTCCCCGAGCAGAGAGGAGAGCAGAGAGGAGAGAAGAGAAGAGAAGAGTAGCCTGCCCCAGCCGTAGAGCGCCAACGCTTGTGAGCCGCCACGCTCGGGCCGTAGGATGAAGGGTCATGGTCGAGGGCAAGCAGCTCCAGCAGATCGAAGAGACCCTTTTCGAGTCAGGCGACTGGTTGCGGACGGCGCAGCCAGGGCCGGCCGTTCGGGAGCTTCGCGTCCGCTACGGAGCTCTCGTGCGCGTCGTCGGGACGTGGGCAACGGCGCCGCCTCATCCCGACCAGCTTGCGGCCATGCTCGAATGCGTCAACGACCTGTGCACCGTCATCACGCGGACCTGCGGGCCGGCCGCTCGCAACGCCTCCAAGCCGGGGCGACGGACCGCCCGACCGCCTACTCCCGGCGCTCGACCGTCGGCGCGCCCATCGGCCCGTCCATCCGGACGCCCCGCCGTGCGGCCGTCGGCGCCACCCGGCAAACCGCGCTCGGCTGCGGGCCATGCGATCCGGCCCGGGCCGCTGGACGCCCATCAGCACACCACCCGGCCGCCGCCTCCGCGCAAATAGTCCGTGCGGCCGGTCAGAGAGTCTCGAGGTAGGCCGTCAGGTCCGAGATGTTCGCCGCCGTGAGCGATCCGATCGACCCGTGCTGCGGAGTGGCGCACACGCCGAAGCGATCGGCGATCGTCGCCGCACATCCCCCGTGCAGCAGCGGCGTTCGCCAGCCTACGCCGACGAGCGGCGGGACCTGGAAGAGACCCCCCGTGCCTACGTCCATCGTCTGATTGTTGGTGAACTTGGCCCCCGAGTGGCACGTCACGCATCCGACGTCCGCTCGGTCGAAGAGCACGTGGCCACGCTGTGCGGCGTCCGCGTTCACCCACGTCGGAGCGGGCGGCGCCGGGACGCTCTGCACCCAGTTCGTGAGGACGTCCATCTGGGCTGACTGGAGAGTCACGCCGCTCATGCGGATGGTGTAAACGTCGTTGACTAGGATCTCGAGGTTCGGCTCGTCGCCAGGCCAGTGGTAGGGCGCCGTCCCGGCGATCGTGCCGCGCAGCGACGGCGTCCGGCGCAGGTCGCCGTCGAGGATCCACACGTTCCCGTCGTCGCCTCCCTCGGGATGGCAAGAAGCGCAGGCGATCATACCGCCCGCCTGGGTGTGGAAGATGTCGAAGCCACTGTCCGCCCGTGTGTTCGGCGACAGATCGATGGTGCTCGACCCTCCCGACGAGGTGATGATCGACAGCTTGGAGGGTTCGCGCGTCTGGACGATGACGTCATTCGCGGAGTCGAACGCAACGGCGATCGGCTGTTGGGGGGTGACGCCGCTCGGCAAGTTGAGCGCGGCGGGGGTACCGCACTGGCTGAACTCGAACACTGTCGCGAGGTTCGCGGTGAACGCGTTGCCCGGCGCGACGGCGGCCACGAGCGAGCTGTCTGCCGACACCGCGACGTCGACCGGGAGCACGCCGTTGAACGACGTGTTGACGGTGACGGTGCCGTCCGCCGTGAGCACGGTCAGGACACTCAGCACCGCCCCGCTCTCGGGCCCGCAGGCCCCGGGAAAGGGAGGACTGCCTCCGGCGCCCGAGCCACCACCCAAGGCGCCAATGCCGGGGTCGCCTCCGAAACAATTCGTCCCCGTTCCGGCGTCCGCTTCCTGGGCGGCGTCCTCCTCCGTTCCGCCCTCGCTCTCGCCGCCGTCCGCAAAGTCGATCGGGACGGACATGGTTGCGGGAAGCGAGACCGCGAGCCCGGTGCATCCGCCTCCACCTCCGTATCCGCCCTGTACGGTGGTCGACAGCGACTGAGTCGTCTCCGCCTGGTGCACCGCGACGACCGCACCCGTGGGAGTGCCGATCACGCGCCAGGCCACATGCGGGGAGAACGTGCTCTCCGGGGACGGAAGCTGATCGCGGCGCGATACCGTCCCGTCGCTCGCGAGACGCAAGACCTCCGCCGTCCGGAACTTGGTCACCGACAGCGAGCCGTTGTTCACGACCACGTCGCGCAAGTCCCGCTCGACCACGAACTGCTGCGCGATCGCCCCGCCGGCCGAGGGAAGGGCCACGAGCTCGCCCGTGGCGCATGCGACCCACACGAGAGCGGTCGACGCGTCGTACGCAACGCCGCGCGGAGCCGGGCAGGCGGTGCGGCGGGAGATGATGGAGCCGCTCGCGGGGTCGATCGTCACGAGCGCCCCGCCGCCCCGCAGGGCCACGTGCACTCGGCCCGCGCCGTCCTCGACGAGGCGACCGGGCTCGTCGCCGGCGTTCAACGCGATTGTGTGTGCGACGTTCTGGGCCCCGAGGTCCACGACGTAGATGGCGTCTCGATCGGGATCCGAGACGATGGCCCGCCCGGCGCTCGTCACGATGAGCGTACCTCCCGAGACGGGCGGCGGAGGCTTGCTGGCCTGAACGATCGCCCCGAAAACTGGCTGGAAGGGCGATGGGGGACCGGAGACAGGGCCGCCGCCAGGCGTGAGGGTCACCCCGTTGGGCGCCACCACCGCCGAGTTGCATCCACCGGCGATGCTGGAGAGGGCTGCGGCGCCGAGCAGTCCGAGGACCCGGGCGGAGGCTCCGGACAGTGCAGCGGCCGTTTTCGTCGCGTCGCCGGTGCCGCGTCTCGTCGTGCGCATGACTCCTCCGATGGCGGGGCGCGAGATGCGGCCCCGGGTCCGTCCCTGACTACCTACTATGGCCGGTCGGGGGGGATCCGTCAGCAAGGACGTGGCCAACGCCAAGTGGCCAAAATCACTCACGATCGCGTGACGCGCACTGTGCCAGGGATGATCGCCGCGTCGCGGGCACCCGCTCCGACGTTCACGGAGACGAAGGTCCGGGAATCGTCTCCAGGCGGTTTACGCGCCGGAGCTCGGGGAATTTCCACACCCAGATGGCCACGACGACGAGCGTGCCGATCCCGCCGAGGACGACCGCCGGGACGGCGCCAAGCCACTGCGCGGTCACCCCCGATTCGAACTCGCCGAGCTCGTTGCTGGCACCGATGAAGACCATGTTGACGGCGCTCACGCGGCCACGCATCGCATCGGGGGTCGCAAGCTGCACGAGCGCCGACCTGACGAATACGCTGACCATGTCGGCAGCGCCGGCCAGCAGGAGTGCGCCCAGGGAGAGCCACAGGCTCCGCGAGACGCCGAAGACGATCGTGGCCGCGCCGAAGAGCGCAACGCACGCGAACATCTTCGCCCCGGCGCGCCGCTCGATGGGCCAGACGGCGAGGGCCACGCCCGTCAGGGCGGCCCCTGCCGCCGGAGCGCTCCTCAGTACACCCAGCGCTCCCGGGCCGAGGTGCAGGATATCGCGAGCGTAGACGGGGAGCAGAGCGGTCGCCCCGCCCAGCAGGACCGCGAAGAGATCGAGGGAAATCGCCCCGAGCACGATGGGGTTCTTCCTCACGTAGCGCACCCCGGCGAGCACCGACGAGCGCGTCGGAGCCAGGCGCTCTCGTCGCGGCGCCCTGCGCATCGACGCGACGAGCGCGAGCGCGACCAGCGCGCAGAAGGCCGCCGTGGCGTACACGGCGCCAGCACCGCCGGACGCCGCGTAGACCACGCCTCCGAGCGCCGGGCCGGCCACCATCGCCGTCTGCCACAAGGACGAGCTCCACGCCACGGCGTTGCCGAAGTGTTCGACGGGCACGAGCGACGGAAGAAGCGATTGGTTCGCGGGTCCGAGAAACGCGCGTGCGACGCCGACGCCGACGAGGACCGCGTAGATGTGGGCGACTCCGGCGGGATGCCCGCGCGCGACCAGGAAGAGCGCCATGGACAGGCAGGCCATCGCCGCCTGACAGACCATCATGATGCGCCGCCTGTCGAAGCGGTCCGCCGCGTGCCCGGTGACCAGCGACAGTCCGGCCGCGGGGAGGAACTGCGCGAGGCCGGACCACGCCAGATCGATCGGGCGCCTCGTGATGGCGTAGATCTGCCAGCCGATCGCGATGCTCTGCATCTGCATGCCGAGGATCGACATGAGGCGCGCCGTCTGGAACAAGTTGAAGTCGCGATGGCCGAACGCGGCTCGCCAGAGGACCCTCTTCGGCGGTGCTGTGGTGGGGGCTTCGTCCGTCACGCGCGTTTGCCAGGGCGGCGGGCGCGCCGCGGGGGTCTCGCGAGAGTGCCTCGACACTTGGCCGCCCCGCACCGGCAAGGATAGATACGGCGCAGGTCGGCCATCGAGTAGCTCTCGTCGGTGGTGTACCAGTAGTCGTAGAGGAGCTCTTCGCCCCGCGCGATCGCCCGGAGCGAGTGGATGAAGACGCGGCCCTTCTCGATCACGATCTCGCAGTTCGGGTCGCAGGAATGATTGATGAACCGTGCCTCGTTGCCGCCCTCGCTCGCGTCGATGCAGACGTCGTCGTCCACCGCGAAGAGAAACGTGTGGTGCTTGCGTGAGGGGTCGTCGTCCTGGGACTGGGCGTCGGCTTCCTCGTGCGAGATGCGCTTGCCGGTGTATTCGGTGATGCACACCCCCTCGCGGATCCTTCGATCGGCGAAGACGCCCCGGCCCTGGATCCCCGACCGGCGGACCTCCAGGCTCATCGGCCGCCGAACGGCGTCGGCGGGAGCGTCCGGAGGTAGGCCCATATCGCGTGCATCTCGACATCGTCGAAGTTGCGCCACGATTCCACGGGCATGAACGGATCGAGCGGTTTGCCCGACTTGCGGATGGCCTTGCGCATCAACTTATCGAAGTCTTCGAACGTCCATTCCTTCAGGCCGGTGGCGTCCGGGGTGATGTTCAGCGGGATGGGGATGGACGGCGGCGCTCCGGGGAGGTGCCCACCGCTCAGGTGCTCGCCGTGACAGCCCGTGCAGAGGCGCGTGACGAACGCGCCGTAGGCGGCCGTCGGCGCCGGTTCGGGAACCGCCTCGCGCTTCGCGTGATCGATCCGCCGGGCGACGTCGAGAATGAACTGGTCCCTGCGATCGAGCACCTTGCCCAGTGTCTTGACGACCGTCGCCTCGTTGGGACGATCGACCGGCGCCACCGAGCGGATGTACGAGACGATCGCGGTGACGTCCGAATCGGGCAGCCACGCGAAGTCTTGTGCGGGCATGAAGCGCACCGAGCGGCCGTCCTTCTTCAACCCGTGCCGGATGAGGCGCGCGAGCTCGCCGTCCGAGTATGCGGCGCCGACGTTGGCGCCGGTGATGTTGGGGCCCGAGAACGTGCCTATCGGGCCGATGTCGATGGGCTTGCCGCCGCCGAGGTCGTGGCCGTGGCAGAGCGACGTGGCGCAGGGCGCCACCGATTCGACGAGATGCTTGCCGCGCCCGAGGACCACAGCATCCGTCGAGAGCGCGATCGGGGGAACGGGGACGTCGTAGACCTTGTCCATGCTCGAGTCGAACTGCGACACCTGGACGCCGCCGTACGCGGCACCGGTGAGGGCGGCGGCGCCGAGGGCCAGCCCGGCGATCTTGAGCACCCGTTTGACGGTCTGGTTCATCGCAAAGACAAGGCCTCCCTCGCGGATACGAGCCGGCGAGTCTATCCGGCAACGCCTCGCATGACCACGACGGGCTTGGCCGTGGCGGCGGAGGACTCGAGATCGATCCAGCAGGTGATCGCCCAGTCGTCATCCCCCTCGGCATCAGGGAGCACCTGAACCACCTCCCAAGCATCGCCCGCGGGGGACTTGGTCACGCGGGTGTTGGCGGGCGCCCGGGCGGTCGGGTCGAGACGGATGGCCGTGTGCTCCTCGAAGAACGGCTTCAGCGCCTGCTCGAAGAGCTCCGCGGTCCACGCGGCGTCGTTCCCGCCGGCGGAGACGAGTGACGCCGCCCCCGCCCAGTCCCGCCGCGCGAGTGCGCGCAGGAGCTGATAGAGGGCGCTTCGCAGGAGCACCGTGAATGCCCGCTCGTCCTTCGTGATGTCCACTTCGCCGGGCGGCGCGTCACCGGGGGGCTCGAGGGCGCCGACCGGAGCCGGGGAACGCATCTTCTCCCACTCGTCGAGGAGGCTCGAGTCCACCGCACGGACCATCGCGCGGAGGAACACCTCGATCTCCTCGACCTCGGGCGTCTTGGCGGGCAAGGGCACCGTCTGCACGAGCGCCTTGCACACGTCGCTCAGGTACCGCAAAAGCGTGCCCTCGGCGCGCCCGAGCTCGTACTCGCGCACGTACTCGTTGAAGTCCATGAAGCGCTCGACCATCTCCCGCGCGATCGACTTGGGTCGGACGTCGTCGCCTTGGACCCAGGGGTGATCGCGCGCGAACATGTTGAACGTCTCGTAGACGAAATCGCGCAGCGGCTTGGGGTACTCGAGCTTCTCGAGCTCCTCGATGCGCTGTTCGTATTCGACGCCGGCCGCCTTCAGCTCGCCCAGCTTGGCTCTCTTGATGACCTCGAGCTGCTGGCGCAGGACATAGTCCGGATTCTCGAGGATCGACTCGACGAGCGTCAGCACGTCGAGGGGGTACGTCGCGCTCTCGCGGTCGAGCGCGTCCACCGCCGCCACGAGCCAGAGCGAGAGCGCGTGGTGCAGCGAGAAGTCGTCCTGCAGGTCGACGTGCAGCCGCACCCGCTTCGGCGGACCCTCGACCGCCTCGACGATTCCGGCGTCGACGAGCGACTGGAACATCGACCGCGCCTCTCGCCCGAAGATTTTCCGTTGCGGGCGCCGCTCGTGCGACCGGTGGATGATGCGCGCGAGATCGATGCAGCCGCCGTCGGGGCGCGACAGGACGCCGAGGATCATCCCGTGCGACACGCGGAAGCGCGACTCGAGCGGCTCGGCCTGGGAGCTCACGAGGCGATCGAAGGTCGCGCGGTCGTAGTGCACGTACCCCTTGTCCGGAGGCTTCTTGCGGACGATGCGCTTTTTCTTGACCGGATCGCTCCCGGCCTTCTGCTCCATGCGCAGATTCTCGATGGCGTGCTCGGGCGCCTGCGCGAGGACCGAGCCGCGGTCGTCGAAGCCCTTGCGGCCGGCGCGACCGGCGATCTGCTGGAAGTCCCTGACGCTCAGGACGGCGGTCTTCTCGCCGTCGTATTTGCACAGGCGGGTGAAGAGAACGGTGCGAATGGGAATGTTGACGCCGACGCCGAGGGTGTCGGTCCCGCTGATGATCGCGAGCAGGCCCTTCTGCGCCAGCTTCTCGACGATGAGGCGGTACTTGGGGAGCAGCCCCGCGTGGTGAAGGCCGATGCCGTGTGCGAGAAAGCGCCGTAGCTCCTTGCCGTAGGGCGTGTCCCAGCGCACCGCCCGGGCCAGCTCCTCGCCGATGGCGCGCTTGCGCTCCTTCGGGAGAAAATCGATGCTCATCAGGTCCTGCGCGGTCTCGGCAGCGGCGCGCTGGGTGAAGTTGACGACGTAGACGGGGGCGCGCCCGGTGCGCTCGAGATCGAGGATGGTCTCGTGCAAGTGAGTCTCGCGATACTCGAAGGCGAGCGGTACGGGTCGTACCGTCGAGCGCACGGTGACGGTGGGTCGTCGGGTGAGCTTGACGAGGGCCTTCTCGAACGACGCTGTAGGGCCCATCGTGGCGCTCATCAGGAGAAACTGCGCGCGCTCGAGGACGAGGAGCGGGATCTGCCAGGCGACGCCGCGCTCCTTGTCGGCGTAGTAGTGAAACTCGTCGATGACGACGCAGTCGACGGGCGCGTCCTTGCCCTCGCGAAGGGCGATGTTGGCGAGTATCTCGGCGGTGCAGCAGATGATGGGGGCGTCGCGGTTGACGGAGGCGTCTCCCGTGATCATCCCCACGCGATCGGGCCCGAAGTCGCGGCAGAGGGCGAAGAACTTCTCGCTGACGAGGGCCTTGATGGGGGCAGAGTAGAAGCTGCGCCGGCCTTCGCTCATCGCGAAGAAGTGGAGGGCGAGGGCGACGAGCGATTTGCCGCTGCCCGTCGGCGTCGCGAGGATGACGTTGGCGCCGGTGATGAGCTCGAGGAGGGCTTGTTCCTGGGCGGGGTAGAGGGAGAGGCCGATGTCGCGGACGTGACCGAGAAAGAGGTCGAGGAGCTCTTCGGGGGCGCACGCGCCGGGACGGGACGGGAGGCGGTCGGCGAGGGAGAAGGCGGGGGGCGCGAGCGCGGGCACGGGGAGACGGTCATTAGCATTCCGACGTGATGCTCGTTCGGGGAGGGAGCGGGCGTCACGATCGCCCGCCGCGCGTCGGGTCGGTGCTCGGCGGCGGGCCGGGTCCCGCGTTCGGCCGGGAGGGCGGGGCGGATCGTCAGGGTGCGATACGGCCGGCCGAGACTTGCCCCACCCGCCGCCTGCGCTCCGACCCGACGCGCGGCGGGCTTTGGGCATACGATATGCCGATGGGGCAGCGGAGCCGCACCGAGACGGTAGCTGCTGTCATGGCTGCGTTCTTCGCGCATCGCTCGTGGTCGCAAGCCGAGCTTGCGCGTGAGGTTGGCGTGCGCACCGAGGCGCTGCGAAAGCTTCTCCTGGAGCTGCAGGCGAGCGGCGTGCATCTCGAGAGCGAGAAGGAGCACCCGCACGTTTACTGGAGCGTGCCGAAGACCTGGTTCCCCGGTGGAGTCCTCTTCAAGCAGGACGACGTCGCCGAGCTCCTGCGACAGCTGGGTCGCCTGCCGCGGGGCAAGGCGCGCGACCGCCTTCTCGCCGTCATCGTCGATCAGCTTCCGCCGAGGGAGAGGCCGACGACCGCGGTTGCCGTTGTATCTAGACCGACCAGCGAGCAGGAAGAACAGTACGTCCCGGTCGTGGAGGACTCGGCGGCAAAGAGGGTTGCGCTGTCCATGCGCTATCTGACGGCGACCCGTGGGACGATGATCGATCGCCACGCGTCCGTTCACGTCGTCGACGTCGGTCCGCCCGCCCGTTTCATCGCGACCTGCCACCGCAACGGGGACCTCCGATGGTTCCGCGTCGATGGCGTGTTCCGCGCGCGCCTAGACGATCGTGAACCATACCGGGAATGCTCGGCGGGCGCTGTCGCCGCATTTCGCGCGGCGAGCATCGATGGCTTCAAGGGTGCGGGGTCGCCAGTCCTCTGTTCGTTCTTCGTGCGCGAGCCCGAATCGCGATGGGTGGCGAACAACCTTCTGGAAGGGATGACCGTCGAGAACCGGTACGACGGCATCCGTGTGAGCATCGAGACGAGCGGGTTGGTACGCTTGGCGCGCTTCGTCGTGGGGCTCGGGGGCGCGGCGCGGCCCGAGACAGTCGCCCTCGTCGAGGCTGTCGCCGAGCTCGCCCGGGGGGCCCTCGAGCAGGTGCAGGGCAGGGCGCAGGAAACGGAAACCCAAGCAATTCTCGAAGAGCCAGCGCGCGGACCTGCGCAGCCGCGCAGCGACGCCTAACGGCGCCAGCGGTTCGACGAAGAGGAGCACGCATCCTGGAACCTGCGCCCTACGAGAGGGACGCGAACAGGAGAAGGACCGTGCAAGCCACCTCAATCACTAGCGCCCCTGCGAACGAAAACGCACGTGCAGTTCACCTCGTACTGCTCATCACGGACCCGGAGGTCGCCCACGCGCTGGAGCAGTGCGACGAGGGGGCCGACCGCGACGCGTTCGCGAGGCATGCGCTCCGCATCGGCGTGCTCGCGCTGCGGCAGGCGAGCGGGGCCCTCGATGCTCAAGCGATCCAGCGGGAGAGCGAGCGGATGCTTGGCTCAGTGCGCGAAGCGTTGAGCGCGCACACGACGCAGACGACCTCGGCGCTTGCGCAGCTGCTCGGCGGTTACCTCGACCCCAGCTCGGGCTCGCTGCCCCAGCGTCTCGAGCGGCTCACGAAGCGAGACGGTGAGCTCGAGTCGCTGCTGTCGAGGCATCTCGACGGCGAGCGATCGACCGTGGCGCAGACGCTCGCAGTGCAGGTTGGAGAGCAGAGCGCGATCTTCAAGCTTCTGTCACCGACCCAGGCCGGTGGGCTCGTCGCGACGCTTTCGTCTGCGATCGACGGTGCGCTGCGCGCGCAGCGCGACGAGGTGCTCCGGGAGTTCTCCCGCGATCGGCCGGAATCCGCCCTATCCCGCCTCCTCGGCGACATCACGAGCGCGAACGGCAAGCTCCGCGGGGAGCTCGCCGGGGACATCGGCGCCGTCGCGAGCGCCCTGTCACTCGAGAACGAGCAGGGTCCTCTGAGTCTCTTCGTGGGTCGGGTCGAGAAGGCACAGCGGTCCATCCTCGACCAGTTCTCCCTCGACTGCGAAGGGTCGGCGATTCGGCGGCTGTCGTCGGCGCTCGACGAGACGCGGGCCACCATCGAGAAGAGCTTGACCCTGAATGACAAATCCTCGCCGCTCTCGCGGATCCGCGAGGAGCTCATGGGAGCCGTCACCGCATCCAACGACTCGAACGCGCGGTTCCAGAGCGACGTACGAACGACGCTCGAGACGTTTCGCGTGCGCCGGCAGGAGTCGGCGCGGAGCGCGTCGCACGGGCACACCTTCGAGTACGCGGTCGCAGAACTGCTGCAGCTAGACGCGCAGCGGACGGGGGACGTGTGCGAGCGCCTGGCAGGGACGCCCGGGAAAGAAGGCCGCAAGGTCGGCGACTACGTGATGACCATGGGCCCCGACAGCGCGGCGAAGGGGGCGCGCGTCGTCTTCGAGTGCAAGGCGGAGAAGGGCTACAGCGAGGCCAAGGCGCTCGATGAGCTTGCGCTTGCAAGGAAGAACCGCGAGGCGCAGATGGGCATCTTCGTCGTCGCGCGCGAGAGCGCACCCGAGGGGTTCATGCCACTTCGCAGGATCGGCGCAGACCTGCTCGTCATCTGGGACGCCGAAGACCCGTCGACAGACATTTACCTGACGGCGGCCATCTCCATTGCCAGGGCGCTCGTGGTCAAGCAACATGCCGAATCCGGTCGTGCTGCGGCCGACGTGCGGGGGATCGAGCAGAGCGTGCGTGCCATCGAGGGGTTCGTGGTGGCAGTCGGGAGCATCGCGCACGACGCGCAGCTCGTCGTGAGGCGGGGGACGAAGATCGGGAAGGCGGCTGGGGTTCTCAGGGACAGACTGGGGGAAGAGATGGAGAGGCTGGCGGCGGTGGTGGCGGGGATGAGGGGAGAGACGGGGGAGGAGGCGGCACGATGAAGGGGGCTCGCCCCCGAGCCCCCCCACTCTGCGGGGTACCCGATACGAGGACAACCTTGGCCGCTCTGCCCATTGCTTGATGTCCCGGAAAACGGTTTCAAACATTCGGAGGTTCCATGACTTCTCTCAATTTCGATATCCTCACGAAGTCGGTCGCGGGCGGCGCGGCGGCGATTCGCACCATCACGCGCCTTGAGCCCGCGGGGGGGCCGGGTGACAAGGTGTTTCCGCCCACCTACGTGAAGGAGCGCAACGCTGAAACAAAGTACGCGATGGAGCAACGGCACCTCGACGGACGCGAGGTAAAGACCGTCCTTCTCGATTCGGTCGCGTCGCAGGCAAACCGCTTTGAAGAGGCCCTTGTCGAAGGATGGCGCCGTGGCGAGCTCCCGTTCCCAGTAGTTCTGGTCGACTTCTCAAAAGAGCCGGGCCTTGAGGACCTCGAACAGATCACCACGCTCCACGCTCCGCACCGAATCGCGGACGCGCTGCTACGCGATAGCGTGCTCGATGGCGTCCCGTTCCGTCACGCGCCCGTAGGAAAGGAGATCACGGATGCGCGTCCGAATCAGGCAACCGCAATGTTCAAGTACTGCCCCACGGCGCTCGTTTTTGGCGTGTGGGACAGTACAGGGCCAAAGGGCGGATTGGGGGCGAAGTTCCAACGGTGCCTCGTCTCGGAGATCGTTGGAGTGGATGTCACGGCCGGCGTGAAGACTGCCAGCCGCATCGATCCCGCCGGCATCCAAACGAAAGCAGGGCCGATCTTCAAGCACAAGGATGCGGACCAAGAATGGACCGTAGACGCGAAGGAGGCCGAGGTCATCAAGGGCAAGCCGGTCGAGTTCTCGCGCAGTGGAGGCGACGGAAAGAAGGGGTCCCCCTCCGCGATCAACCACGGCAACATCCCTCCAAGTATCGAGTCGGACGCGGGCGGCGTTACTATGAGCCACGCCGTCCAAACCACAGTGCTCACCCTCGCGGGACTCCGACGTCTACGATTCCAAACGAACTGCTCCGGCGAGCGAATCCCTGACGAGAAAAGGGACGCGGCAGAGATCGCGGCTCGCACTTCACTCGCGGCGCTTGCTCTTGCCGCAATCGTGTATCAGCGCGACAACGATTTCGATCTTCGGTCGCGATCGATTCTTGTCGCGAAGCAGCCCCTCACCTTCGAGGTGATCGGTCGCGATGGGGCGGAGCCGGCACGGTTCTCTCTCTCGAAGTCCGAGGCGGCGGCGATGCTGATCGCAGCGGAGCAAGGCGCGCGTCAGCACGGTCTCGGGTGGGACGCAAAGCCAATTACTCTGGTCCCCGCACCGAAGCTCGCCGGGCTCATTCGCAAAAGTCGCGAAGTAGCGTCAAGTGGCGAAGAGGGCGAGGCGGAGGGCGGGACCTGATGCTCGCCCTGGAGGTAGCGCTGCTCACTGGCCGCTATGTGGCGACAGCGTTCGACGATCGCGGACGCGCGGAGTGGCCGCCGCACCCGGCGCGATTGTTTTCGGCACTCGTGGCGACCCACTTCGAGACGCTCGAACCTTCGGAAGAGGAACTCAGGGCACTCGAATGGATGGAGCGACTTGGGGCTCCTGAAGTCACGGCCTCGGAAGCAAGTGCGCGCGACGTTGTGACTGTCTTCGTTCCGGTAAACGACGCGAGCGTCGTGAGTTCGGTGGACGCTGAGGCCCAGGCGGTGGACGACGCGCGCCTCGATGTCGAAGCGGCGAGAGTCAAGGGAGCCAAGCAACTCGCGGCCGCCGAGAAGAGGATGGCTAAGACCAGGACGCGCTTCGACGAAGCCGTGCGGAAGGCGGTCGCCGCTGTGCCATCAGGCAAGGAAGGGAAGGACGGTCCTTCCAGGGCCACATCGCTCCTGCCGGAGCATCGCGGCAAACAGCCCCGCACGTTTCCCTCCGTCCAGCCGGCCCATCCGCGCGTGGTCTTCGCGTGGCCCAACGCGCAGGCTTCGGCGGGTCAGAGGGCAACGATCGATGCACTAGCGGAGCGCGTAGTGCGTCTCGGGCACTCGTCGTCTCTCGTGACCATCCGCGTTGTCGAAGAAGTCGCGAGTCCCACGTGGATTCCGGATGAAACGGGTGAGGTCCGGGGTTCGGACGACGAGACGGTCCTGCGCGTAGTCGCGTCCGGCCAGTTGGCCGCGCTCGACGCGATGTTCCAGCGCTACGCCGACGAGCCGGGGCGCGTGATGCCAGCTTCGTTCCGGCGCTACGTGCGGCCAAAAACTAGTTTGCTGGATGAGCGCGCCCCCACCACGGCCTTCGGCCAAGATTGGATCGTACTTCGACGCGTAGATGGCCCCCGCTTGCCCTCGACGCGTGCGGTCGATGTCGCACGCAGTGTACGCAAGGCCCTTCTCAAGGGGTACGGCGAGGGCGCCCCCGAAGTCCTTTCGGGTCATAGGGCTCCGGGTGAACCGAGCGAGCGGGCACACCTCGCGATCGTGCCGCTCCCGTTCGTCGCCCACGATCGCGCCGATGGTTCAATCCTCGGGATCGCGCTGGTTCTACCGAACGCCGCCACGACAGAAGAGCGACGCGCCGTGTACCGTGCGGTCCGCTCGTGGCAGAAGGCGGAGCGCAAAGGTGACGAGGAAGCCTCTCGCCTTCCGGTCTTCCTTGGCAGAGCAGGCACACTTGGCCTCGTTGCGCTCGAAGAGGATGCGCATCAGTCGACTCTCCTCCCAAAAACGTGGTGCGCACGAGCGACGAAATGGGCGAGCGCGACGCCACTGGCGCTTGATCGCAACCCCGGAGACCTCCGTTCTCCGGACACGAACAAGGAATCGGCCGCGTACGCCGAGGCAGACGAAACAATCGCCGTCGCTTGCGAGCGCATCGGCCTCCCGCGACCGAAACATGTCACTACCGTGCCAGCGGCGCCCCTCGCCGGAGGCGACAAGGCTCGCCAGTTCCCGCTGTATCAGACTGGAAAGCCTCCCATTCAGCGTGTCCTCGTTCACGCAACGCTCACCTTCGAAAAGCCGGTCGAGGGTCCCATTTTGATCGGGGCAGGACGGTATCTGGGGCTCGGACTTTTTCGACCTTTGAGGGACAATGGCTAACCTCGCGCCTCGAGACTTTGCAGCGTACTTCGAGGCGGTCCACGAGCATCGGCCCTTCCCTTGGCAAGAGCGGCTCCTCGCGCAGGTCGCGAGCGACGGGCGATGGCCTTCCCTCCTCGATCTCCCAACGGGTACTGGAAAGACCGCCGCGATTGACGTCGCAGTCTTCCACCTCGCGCTCGATGCGGAACGCCCATCCGCGGAGCGCAGCGCTCCGCGTCGCATCGTCATGGTGGTGGATCGACGAACGGTCGTCGATCAGGCGTTCGAGCGGGCCAAGAAGATTTCTAACGCGCTCAAAGGCGCAACGCACGGCGTGCTTGCCACGGTGCGCGAGCGGCTTTGCGGGTTGAGCGGCACCGAAGAGCCGTTGGCTCGCGCCCAGCTACGCGGCGGGATGCCACGTGACGACGCGTGGGCGAGGAGGCCTGATCAACCTCTCGTCGCGGTGTCGACGGTCGATCAGGTCGGATCGCGACTTCTCTTTCGTGGTTACGGAGTGAGCGATGCGATGCGCCCAATCCACGCGGGATTGCTCGGGTACGACACATTGCTCTTGTTGGACGAGGTGCACCTCTCGCAGCCGTTCCTGCAGACTCTGGAAGCAATTCGTCGCTACCGAACGTGGCACAAGACCTCTCTTCCGGATCGCTGGCAGTTTGTGGCGATGTCTGCCACGCCTGGCCAAGAGCGGTCGGGCTTCGGCCTCACAGAGGAGGACCATCAGGACGAGCGTCTCGCGCGTCGACTCCGCGCGGCCAAGCCCATCGAGCACGCTGTGGTCAAGGTCGCTGGGACTGAAGCCGCGAGGCGCATGAGGCTGGCCGAGGAGCTCGCGAAGCGTGTCGCGATGCTTGCGGAGCCGGGGCGCGCCGTGGGGGTCGTGGTCAATCGCGTAGCAACGGCCCTCGACGTGTTCAAGCTCGTCAGGAGGCACCAAGACAATGGTGTCTTCCTCGTGACGGGCCGCATGCGGCCGCTCGACCGGAACGACCTCGACAAGGAGATTTCTGAGCTTGTACGCTCGGGACGAGCGCGCGATGCGACCGCGACGCCCATTGTCGTCGTGGCTACGCAGTGCATCGAGGCGGGCGCAGATTTCGACTTCGACGCTCTGGTCACCGAGTGTGCTTCGCTCGATGCGCTGCGCCAGCGCTTCGGACGACTGAATCGACTCGGCTCGATCACGGACGCGCGCGGTGTCGTGCTCGTGCGTTCCGATGCGCTCGGGAAGGATGAGCCTGATTTCGTCTACGGACGCGCACTCGAAGAGACCTGGGAGTGGATCGAGCAAACTCCGCGAGACTTTGGCATTCAAGCCATGAATGCGTGCTTGCCGACAGGGGATGCCCTCGCAAGGCTCCTCCCGGCGCTGTCACGAGCCCCCATCATGTTGCCCGCTCATCTCGACGCGTGGACCCAGACGACGCCCATTCCGCAACCGGACCCCGACGTATCCTTGTGGCTGCACGGCGTGGACCAGAGGCGCGACGCCGACGTGCAGATCGTGTGGCGCGCCGATGTGAGCGCTGAGCTCATCAGACAAGCCGAGCCGCGCCAGGAAGTCAGCTCCGGCGAGGGACGACGCATCGAGGGCGCGCTGGCAGCGCTCGTTGAGCGTATGGACGTCTGCCCTCCAAACGGGCTCGAAGCACTCGCGGTGCCTATTGGCGCGGCGCGGGCATGGCTCGCGGGGACGCCCGCGCTCGATGTTGCGGACGTCGAGGGACGTTCTGCAAATGAGGACGAGAGAGGGCGTCAAGCTGAGAACGGTATGCGCAGCGCGCTGCTCTGGAAGGGGGACGAAAGCGTCGTAGTTCACGCGGAGGGCCTCCGACCCGGAATGACTCTCGTCGTTCCAAGCACCTACGGAGGGCTTGCCTTCGGAACCTGGGACCCGTCCTCGACGGCGCCCGTCTCCGATCTTGGCGATCGCGCGCGATGGGAGCAGACCCGGCGCCCTACGCTGCGGCTTCACCCGGCTCTCATGGCGTCTGGCGGGCCGAAACCTCCGACGCCCGCCAACGACGACGATCCAAATGAGGATGAGCGGGAACGGGTCGCCGATTGGTTGACGCTGATGGAGTCAGCGGCTGTACCAGGGTGGCTGGGCGAAATCGCGCGCGCGATGAAGAAGAACAAGCGTCGTCCACCAACAATTGTGCGGATCGACGCCGCCGAGATTGATGACGGTACGGACTTCGAGCCGGGCTATCTCGGCCTCGTCGGTCGAGTGCGCGTCCCCAAGGATGGCGTCGAGGACGGCGAGGACGTCTCGACCGAGGACGATGGCGCTTCTTACACGGGGGTGCGGGTAACGCTCGACGCTCACATGAAGGGCGTGCGCACTTGGGCAGGCGGCTTCGCTATGCGATGTGGCCTTCCAACGGAGCTGATCGGCGACATAGAGATCGCGGCACGGTGGCACGATGCGGGGAAGGTCGATCCGCGTTTTCAGCGCATGCTTCGTGGAGGCAGCCCGTTGTCGGACGATGCGTCCGAGCCCCTGGCCAAGAGCAGGATCGTCGCGTCAGACCGCGCCACACGCTTGCGCGCACGCGAGCGCTCCGGCTACCCGAAAGGAGCTCGTCACGAACTCTCGTCAGTTTCGCTGCTCCAGAAGGAGACTGCCCTCCTTGCGAAGGCAGCGGACCGAGATCTTGTGCTCCATCTAGTGGCTTCGCACCACGGCTGGTGTCGTCCCTTTGCGCCCGTGGTGGAGGACCGCGAGCCGGTGGATCTCACGCTCAACGCCGACGGGGTTAATGTCAACGTGTCGAGCAAACACGATTTCGCCGCGCTCGATTCTGGAATCCCCGAGCGCTTCTGGGTGCTCGTCGAGCGTTACGGATGGTTTGGTCTCGCGTGGCTCGAGGCCATCTTGCGCTTGGCGGATCATCGCCGGAGCGAAGAGGAGCAGAGTCCGGCATTCGCGGAAACGGAGTCGGCATGAGCGCGCTCGTCCTTCCCGGTCTCGATGGAAGGAATCCGCTCGGGTTCCTGGCCGCCCTCGGCGTCTTCAACGCGGTTTCCGATCAAGCCAAGAAGGGAGACTCGAAGCCCAAGCTGGCTTGGGATTCGGTCGCCACGCGGCCCGCGCTCGTCGACGGGCCGGATCGCGACGCGCTCCTCGATCTGCTCATGCGTGATGCGGAGAGCTTCGCAGGCGAGCCGGCGCTAGAGCTCCACTATCAAAAGGGAGCGGACGGAAGGGAAGTACACGACCTCAAGCCGCCCCCCGAGGAGTTCGTGAAATATCTGGGCGAACTAGTCAGGTCCGAGGGAAAGAGGAGCCTTGCGTTAGCGGCGGCGCTCGCGACGGACGTCGCTGTTGACAACAACGGGAACACAAAGCCAACGGCGCTTCATTTTACGGCAGGGCAGCAGGAATTCCTGGCGATGGTCAACGACCTCAGAGAAGGCGTGACGCGCGCCGATCTCGACGAGGCGGTCTTCGGGCCTTGGCAGTACGCAAGAGCACTGCCCGTCCTCCAATGGGACAACTCCCAGACTCGCGACTATGCCCTTCGCGCGGGCGACCCGTCCAAGGAAAAGAAGCTTGGCGTTCCTGGTGCCGACTGGCTCGCATTCCGCGGACTATCGTTTGTTCGTGTTGCGCCGGTGCGCGATCGCATCTTAACGACGGGATGCCGCGGCGGATGGAAGACGGGGTTCTTCCGATGGCCGATTTGGACGGCTTCACTGACGCGCGCAGTGGTGTCTTCCCTGGTCGCGTCACCGGAGCTCTTCGACATGGATCCGCGTGTGCTTCGAGCGCGGGGCGTGCCGATGGTCTTCGAGTCGGCAATCGGTCGCACGGATCAAGGGGGCTACGGGAGCTTTTCGCCAGCAAGCGTTGCCCAACGCGCGGAGCGCGACCGCTGAGGCGTCCGCGCCAAGTATCCGCCGACGCGCGACGCGCGACGCGTGACGCTCGTCCTCGCCCGAGGCACAATGATCGGAATGAAGCGTCGCTCCGAGGTCTTCGCCGAAGCTCTTGCGCTTCCCAAGGCCGCCCGACTCGAGCTCGCCGCTGTGCTCCTCGAAAGCGCGCCTCCGGCGGGCGTTGTATCCGAGGACGATCCGCGGTTTCCGGAGGAGATTCGTCGCCGCGCGGACGAACTTGAACGTTGCGAGGTCAAGGGCATCCCGTGGACGGAGGCGAGGGCTCAAGTCGCGGCGATCATCGGACGCGCGCGCAGTTCGTCTCGTCGCCAGCAACTAGCCAACGACTACGCCAAGGGACGGGCGGATGCCGCGGACTTGCTCGAGAACATGGAAGTCGCCCAGCTGGAGCTACTGGAAGACGCGTGAGGAGCCGTCCCGCCAAGAGGAGGCCGTCGGCGGAGTCCGGCGCGACGTTCCCCGCGGGCCATCACGGGGACTCGCGGCTCTCTGATGGACCAGCGAGCATAGAGCGTTCTGTGAAATCGATCTGAACGGCCGCCCAGCCCCGTCCAACTCAGCCACCGTTTCGACGCGCGCCGAGGTCCATCTTCGTATCGGAGGCTCCGATGCCCGAAGATCCCGCGCTCGTCATTCCGCTCCCGCCCGCCGACGCCCGCGCCAAGGTACTGCCGCGGCGCTTGCCCCTCGCGGGCTCTTCGCCACCCGATCTCGTCCCGGCGCGCATGATCAACGAGGCGCTCTATTGCGAGCGCCTGCTCTACTTGGAGTGGGTTCAAGGCGAGTTTACCGATAACGCGTTCACGGTCGAGGGGCGCGTCGCGCACAAGCGAGCCGACCAGCCTGGCGGGAAGCTCCCGCCCCCGCCAACGGACCCGATCTCCCTTGCCGACGCGATTGCCATCGAGGTGGAGACATCGCCCGAGCCCCCGGCGCCGCCATACCAGGCGCGCACGCTATGGCTGTCCTCCGAGCGTCTCGGGATCACAGCCAAGATCGACGTCGTCGAAGGCGATGCCGAGGGTCGCGTCGTGCCGATCGAATACAAGCGCGGCAAGGCTGTCAACGGCCATCAGGAACTGATCCACCTTGGCCACGAAGAATTGACCCACCCTCGGCGGTCCGGAGTGGGTCACGCTCACGTGGTGGGCGGGTGTTTGTCCTCCTTGGGCTCGGAGCGTT
>Ga0182018_10000201_pt1 | contig 77983 bp, 63 predicted proteins | sample 812P2MmetaG_FD_120490 | JGI IMG/M metagenome (GOLD analysis project Ga0182018, IMG submission 120490) | Permafrost microbial communities from Stordalen Mire, Sweden - 812P2M metaG | ecosystem: Environmental > Terrestrial > Soil > Wetlands > Permafrost | place: Sweden: Stordalen | collected... | reverse complement strand
TTTGTTTTCCACTTTCACACCGGCCACGCGGGATGCGAGAGCGCCCAATCAACTCAACGGTCTAGCTTGCGCCGACCAGGGGCACCCGCGGGCTGCTCTCGATGCGAACGATCTCCGGATACGTTTGTCGTGATCGGCAATCAGCAATGGCCCACATTACGCCGCTACGTTGACAAAGTCGTGGCCGCTGTTGCTGCAGCCACGCCCGGCAGCTATTCAGAAGTGGAAATTCCTTCCCTGTAAAGGCGACGCTCTTTATGGTGGGCAAGGCGGACACCCGTGCAATCGCACTCTGCTAACTCTCAAGCGTGCCCGTCCAAGCTCCGCTTTGGGCGGCCCGTTTGCTTGGCTAAAAGAAGCTCAGCACTAAGTCCCGACGCCACGCCCTACCAAGCAGTTACCCCGATAATGCCCATAAGTAATCTCATTTAGCACTTTCCCAGCAACAAACGGCACCAACCCGGGTTCTAATAAACGTGCCCGCACTATCCGGGCAACCGGGGGAGATTTTGCCGTTTCCCGTGCCCCGACTTCAAGGAGAAACCAATGTCTCTTCGCTCAGCAGTTTTCTCAAAAGTTCGCAGCTTGCTCATCGCCGCATCCATTTTGGCGCCGATAGTCACTCTGCCCGTCGCCCAGGCCCACGCCGGCGTCTTTGTTTCGGTTAACTTTGCTCCTCCCGCTTTGCCCGTCTATGTGCAGCCACCGCTGCCCGCTCCCGGCTACCTCTGGACCCCTGGCTTCTGGTCCTACGGTGATGCCGGCTACTTCTGGGTTCCCGGTGTCTGGGTGCAACCTCCGAGCGCCGGCGTTCTCTGGACCCCCGGCTATTGGGGCTATGCGGGCGGCGCCTACGGATGGCACGGCGGCTATTGGGGCCCCCATGTCGGCTTCTACGGCGGGGTCAACTACGGCTTCGGCTTTGGCGGCGTCGGCTTCGTCGGTGGTGAGTGGCGCGGCGGGGCATTCGCCTATAACAGTGCCGTGGCAAATTTCGGCAGCGTCCATGTAACCAATGTCTACGAGAACCGCACCATCGTGACTCAAAACACCGTCGTCAACGTAAACCACACCAGTTTCAACGGCGGCGCTGGAATCCAGGCACAAGCCTCCGCATCTGAGATGCAGGCCGCCAACGAGCACCATATTGAAGCCACCCCTAGTCAGGTGCAGCATCAGAACTTCGCCGCGCAGGATCGTTCCCAACTAGCGTCGGTGAATCATGGCAGCCCGGCCACCACGGCGAGCTCCAACGTAAACGCCTATCACCAGGTAGCGCAGCAGCACGCGCAGTCGCAGCCCATCTCGGCTGCCGACCGCTCCGCTGGCCGCGGCTACAACCCCAACACCCGTGAGGCCAATCAGGACCAGCGCATCGCCAACGGCCTGCGCAGCGGCCAGATGACCTCCGGCGAAGCGGCCCGCGCCGATCGCACGCAGGCTAACATCGATCAGCAGGTTCACAACGATCGTGAAGCGAACGGCGGCAAGCTCACCGGCCAGGAACGTCAGCAGATCAACAGCGAGCAGAATTCCGCCAGCCGCCAGATCTACGACGAAAAGCACAATGGGAACACCGTGAAGCCAGACGCAGTCGACGACCGGGAAGCCAATCAGCAGCAGCGCACCGCCAACGGCTTGCGCAGCGGCCAGATGACTTCCGGCGAAGCGGCCCGGACCAATCGCAACCAGGCTGCAGTCGACCAGCAGGTCCACAACGACCGCACCGCCAACGGCGGCGCTCTCAACGCGCAACAGAAGAAACAGGTAAACCGCGAACAGAACCAGAACAGCAAGCAGATTTACAACGAGAAGCACAACAACAAAACTGCTAAGCCTGCGCCCAAAGAGCCGAAGAAATAAACCCTGGGCGGGTGGCCCATCCCTTGCGCGTTCTGTGCGCAAGGGGTGGGATTCCACGGTCGCGTCGATCTTAGGATCTCGTTTGACAGCAGTAATGGCTCGAGTTGATTTTCGTCACAATCAGCCTGTGACGGCCATCACAGACAGTCCCGCGCAACCGGCGCGATAATATCTTCGATGGAAGCAGTTCAAACGTGTGCCCGAGCAAACCGTGAGCAGCGCATGAACTTTCCCACTGTCCCATTTCGAGGCCAGCCAATAGCTAAGTCCTTATTCCGGAATATTTTACGAATAAGTCCTTTAAACTCAAAGATTTTGCGGATGATTCCAAAAGATCGAGCAACAGTTTTTTCCAGGAAAATGCTACGCTATACCGCCCCGGGCCGCGACGCGAACCGCCGTCAGGATTTCCAACGGCTCGGGCCGCTCCATGTAGTCCTCGTTAGCCGAAGCAAAAAGAATAGTGCCGTCGCGGTCAATCACAAAAGTTGCAGGAATGGGCAATTCCCAACTGGAATCGCCATTACCGAAAGGCAAATTGACGAAAGTGCGACCATAAAGCGCCTGCTGCTCGTCGGGAACGCGGTACACCAGCCCGAACAGTCGAGCCAGCAAGTTGCGAGCATCCACCAGCAGCGGAAAAGCGAGCTTGTGCTGGTCGTGCATAAAAAAAGCCTGTTTCTGTGTCTGCGGAGAGACGGCGACAATCGATGCTCCCACAGCGGCGATCTCGCCGGCGATCGAAGACATGGCTTCCATCTGTCCCACGCAAAACGGACACCAGCGCCCGCGAATGAACAAAAGAACAAGCCGTCCTCTAGCATGAAGCTCGGCCGACGAGACGATCTTGCCGTTATGATCCGGCAATTCGAACGACGGAGATTTCGTCCCGGAGCCCGTAGCGATACCAAAGATGCGAAGCGCATTGGCTGCGAGTCCCTGAGCTTTGAGGCCAGCGACAGTGCGGAGGTGGACAGCCTGAACTTCAGCGGGAACGTATCTGGCGACAGCTTCCTTGCGCTCAGCAAGAATTTCGCCCAGCGGGCGAACATCAGGACGCGCGTCGGATTCTTGCAGAGAGCGCCATTTCATAAGGGAGATCCAGCAGCTTTACCGAGGCCTGAGACCAGCGACCTGCTCCCCTACATCCCGGGAAACTTCATCCCCGCCATGCGTCGCGCGAAACTCGGCTTGCCCATCTGCTTGAACATTTTTTTCATCTGCGCGTACTGCCGAAGCAAATTGTTGACTTCCTGCACGCTCGTGCCAGAGCCGCGCGCGATGCGTTTGCGGCGGCTGCCGCTAATGGCTTCGTGATGGTTGCGCTCGTATCCGGTCATCGAATTGATGATCGCTTCGACGCGGTTGATCTGCTTTTCATCCACTTTGTCGGCAGCTTTTTGCAAGCCGGAAAATGCGCCGACACTCGGCAGCATGCCGATGAGGCTTTGCAGCGATCCCATTTTGCGAACTTGCCGCAACTGGTCGCGGAAATCTTCCAGCGAAAAGCCGTCGCCGCTGAATGCCTTGGAGGCAAGTTCGTTGGCCTTTTTCTTGTCTATCTGCGACTCAGCCCGTTCGATAAGCGAGAGAATGTCGCCCATGCCAAGAATGCGCGAAACGATGCGATCGGGATGGAACGGCTCAAGCGCATCGTATTTTTCGCCGATGCCGATGAACTTGATCGGCTGTCCCGTGACCTGGCGGATGGAGAGTGCCGCGCCGCCGCGAGCGTCGCCATCCATCTTAGTAAGGACGACCCCGGTCAGCGTGAGCTTCTTATGGAATTCGTCGGCCGACTTGACCGCGTCCTGTCCAGTCATCGAATCGGCGACAAACAAAATCTCCTGCGGATTAAGCAGCCGCTTGAGCGACTGCATCTCGTCCATCAGCTGGTCGTCAATGTGCAGACGCCCCGCGGTGTCGACGATAAGCACGTCGCAGCCCGTGTTGATCGCTTCGCGGCGCGCTTCTTTGGCCAGTTGCTCGACGGTAGCGGTATTCGCTTCGCCGACTTCGCCCTCATAAATGTTGGCCTTGATTGCCGCCGCAACAACTTTAAGTTGCTCGCGGGCAGCAGGCCGGTAGACGTCGACCGAGACCAGCAAGGGACGGTGTCCGCCATTCTTAAGCCAGTTGGCAAGCTTGCCCGAGGTAGTGGTTTTACCGGAGCCCTGAAGCCCAGCCATGAGCACGACCGTAGGCGGCTGCGAGGCAAACTTCAGCTTGGCCGTATCTTTGCCAAGCGTCTCCACCAGTTCGTCGCGGACGATCTTGATAACCTGCTCGCCCGGCGAAAGCGCGGTCAGCACTTCCTGTCCGACAGCCTTGGCCTGGATGCGGTCGATGAGGTCTTTGACGACTTTAAAGTTGACGTCGGCCTCAAGCAACGCCAGACGAATTTGTTTCAGCGCCTCGGAGATGTTTTCTTCCGTGAGGACGGCTTGTCCGCGAAGAGACTTAAAGGCGCGCTGGAGTTTCTCCTGAAGATTCTCAAACATAGTGTAAGCATTTATTTTAGCAGCCGCGACGGGGTGAGTGTCGTTGGTCGTTGTCGTCGGTCGTTCGCGATTCGTCGTTCACAAAGTCCTCGATGTCATCCTGAGCGAAGCGAAGGACCTACGCAGTTTGTGCGCGTGCGAAAAAGGCAGCCACGTTAACTCTGAGTGAGCCTTTGTGCGCGTTTCTCCACGCCTGCGGATCGAAAGCGGTACAGCTTATTTCCCGGCATCCGCCAAACCGGCCGCCAGGCGGCGACGCACCTCTTCGTACGGAACCATCTTGGTTTTCCCGGACAGGATGCCATCGACGCGGGCCTTGATCTCCGCCGCCCAAACTTTCTCCACTCCTTCTTCGGCGGGTACGTCGTCCGCGTCGCCGTCCAGGTTCGAAAACAGCGAGTTTGCCAATGCTTCCTGCTCCTCGACCGATAGCGACAGAACCTGCTACTCCACTGTTGGGTCTATTTTACCGCGCAAGATGCCAACTGAGCATATGCTCTTCCGCCCTTCACTCGACCTTCGGCCGCACCATTTCAAACCGCTCTGTGGTTCGCGTGTACTGCATGCCGCCCATGCGGCCGATCAGATCGAGTGAATTGCGGTCCAGGCGGCCTTCTTTCAGATTTCGCTCGTCGACGTGGACTGAAACGATTTCGCCGATCACCAGGCTGCCACCTTCGGGATCGGGATTGAAGTCGAGAATCTGATACAACTTGCATTCAAAGCTGACAGGAGACTCGGCCACTCGCGGTGGCCGCACGAGTCTCGAAGGCGCCGAGGCCACTTTCGCCGCTTCGAACTCATCGATAGTCGCGTCATATTCGCCGCTGGTCAGGTTCATGGCCTCGGCCAGTTCGTGGGTGACCACGCTGATCACGAATTCTTTGGTCTCGCGAATATTGCGCAGCGTGTCTTTTGGTTCTCCGCCAGGTTGTGTGGCCGTTGCTCCCGATTTCTTTGGCGCGCGCATTCCCGGTGCAAATGCCAATAGCGGAGGTTTGGCACACACGGCATTAAAAAACGAAAAAGGCGCGAGGTTGGATCGTCCAGAAGCGCTGAGGCTCGAGACCCACGCGATCGGACGCGGTACTACGGCGTTAATCAGAATGTTATAAAACTCACGGTGCCCAAGTTGAGAAGGGACGGCGTCCATAGTGCGAGTATATCGGACCAGGTTATCGGCCCCGCTCCGCAAATACTTTTTTCGCCGCAACCACCGTGTTGCAATGAATCGAGACCGTATCCTCGACATCCCGCGCGTAGCCGCCGGCAAAGGTCACCATCACGGGAATGTTTCGGGCACGAGCCACACGGAAGACGAGCTCGTCGCGCTTCTTCAATCCGTCCATGGTGAGCGCCAGGCCGCCGAGTTGGTCGTCGCAATAGGGATCGGCTCCGGCAATGTAGCAGAGTAACTCCGGACTGAACTGGCGAAGGCCGGAGCTGAGCGCGTTATCGAGCCATGCGAGATAGTCGTCGTCGCCGGTTCCATCGGGGAGATTGACGTCGATTGAAGAGGGCGGCTTCCACGCCGGATAATTATTTTCCTGGTGAAGCGAGATGGTGAAGACGTCTCCGCTGTGGGCGCTCCCCGTTTTCGTCACAGGCGCAGAGGTGGGCACGGACGGCAGCGGATCGCCGGCAGTGTGTGTACCAGCGAAAATTGCGGCGGTGCCGTTGCCTTGATGCACGTCGCAATCGACAGTCATGGCGGTGCGAATCCTGCCGTCACGCTGCATGCGGCGGATGGCGACTGCCACGTCATGGATTACGCAGAAGCCTTCGCCGTGGTCGGGAAATGCGTGATGGAATCCTCCACCGATGTTGACCGCGATGCCGTCGTTGAGGGCATGATCGGCAGCCAGAATGGAGCCGCCGGCGGCGAGCCAGAAGGCACGCACCAACTGCGGCGAGTATGGGACTTCAAGCTCTAATTCTTCGCGCGCGCTGAGCGTGCCCGTCTTCAATTTCTCAACGTATTGCGGAGTGTGCACTACCAGGATGTCCTGGTCGGTGGCTGGACGAGGACCGACAAAGTCGGAATCTGCCGCAATGCCCGACGCGAGCAGCCGGTCGTGAATGCGCTTGTATTTTTCGGCCGGGAAAACATGAGCGCCGATCGGCAGGTAGTAGTCGTCGCTGTATACGAGCTTGAACGGAAGCATACTCGTCCAGTGAGAGCCGGAAAACTTCATATGATAAGCCCTGCGGTGAAGAATTCGTTAGCTGTTAAAATTAGCTCATTGCCCACCAAGAATAAATTACCGTCGCCAGTCACTCCCGTGCCTGACTCTCAGCCCGCCCACGCTGATGGCAAGGGCCGGATTTTCCTGATCGACACGATGTCGTTCATTTTTCGCGCCTATCACGCGATGGCGCGACAGCGGCCGATGTCTACAAAGACGGGCGTCCCGACAGCTGCAACCTATGTGTTCGTCAACATGTTGCGCAAACTGCGGGACGATTTCTCGCCCGAGTATCTGGCCGCGGTTTTCGATGTTGGCGCCCCGACGATTCGCAACCAGCAGGCGGAATCGATTACCACGATCCGCAAGTTCGATATCAAGACCCAGACTTTCAAAGAATCGCAATACGGAGGCTACAAGGCGAATCGTGCCGAGATGCCGGGTGACTTGGTGCAGCAGATCCCATATATCCGGCGGGCGCTGGAGGGATATCGCATCCCGATTTTGCAGCTCGAAGGTTATGAAGCCGACGATGTGATCGGGACGCTGGCACGGAAAGCCGCGGCGGAATCGCATCCCGTGTTTGTCGTATCCAGCGACAAAGACATGCTGCAACTGGTGAACGACAAAGTGTGCGTGCTGAATCCTCCGAAAGACAACCTGATTTGCGATGCGGCGAAGGTGGAAGAGATTCTCGGAGTGCCTCCGTCGAAAGTGGTCGATGTAATGGCGCTGCGAGGCGATTCGGTGGACAACATCCCGGGAGCGCCGGGGATCGGTGACAAAGGGTCGGTGGAGCTCATCCAGCGCTTTGGCAGCGTGGAACAGGCGCTGGAACGTGCCGCTGAGGTGGAAAAGAAGACGTATCGCGAGTCACTGCAGAATAATCGCGATAACATTCTGTACAGCAAGCAGCTGGTTACGATCGATACCGACGTGGCCGTCGAACTGGACGTCGGCGCGATGAAAACGGCCGAACCCGATGTTGATTCGCTACGCGCGTTGTTTGCCGAGCTCGAATTCACTTCGCTGTTAAAAGAACTGCTACCGGTGGTTGAATTAAAAGATGGCGACTATCGTGAGATCAAGTCGAAGACCGAATTCGACGAATACTTGAGGGGCTTGAGCGACAACGCGCCGCTCGCACTGGCCATTCAGACTGAGCAAACCGAAAGTATTGACGAGGAAGACGAAGAGCCTCTTCCATCAGAGAGCGGCTTTCTAGCCCTGCAGCCTCCTGACACGGAGGAGAAGAGCCGGGGAAATCTGAAGCCCATCGCCGTTTCGAACGCGCCGGGAGCTGGAGCGATGCTAGCGGGGGAAGACAGCGCACTCGCCGATCGAATAAAAAGTGTGCTCGAAGACGCTGCTGTGCCGAAGACGATTCACGATCTTAAGTCAGCACTTCACCATTTCGGAGAGCAGGGAATTGCGCTAACCGGCGTGCAGCATGATCCGATGCTGTATTCCTATCTTCTCGATCCAACTTACTCATCGCACTCGTTGCCAGAGGTGGCGCTGCGCAAATTCAATTTGAAGCTGAGCGGCAATCTTGCTGAAGCGGCGGACGTAACTGGCAGACTGGCGAGCGCGCTCCGCAAAGAAGTCGATGAACAGGGACTAACCTCGGTGTACGACGAGATCGACGCGCCTCTGGTGGCCGTGCTCGCGCGCATGGAAGATTCGGGAGTGAAGATTGACCCGACGGTGCTGGGCGAAATGTCGGTGAGGCTGCAGCGCGAGGTCGAAGCCAAGGCGCGCGACATTTATGAACGTTGTGGCGTCGAATTCAACATCAGTTCTCCGAAGCAGCTGGGGGATGTGCTGTTCAACAAACTGGCCCTCCCGCTTCCGGTTAAGTACGGGAAAGGAAAAAAGATATCGACGGCGGTGGATGTGTTGGAAGGACTGGCTGCGGATCACGAAGTTCCACGTCTGGTACTGGAATACCGGCAACTTACTAAGTTGAAGTCGACTTATGTGGATGCATTGCCTGCGCTCATCCGCCAGCAAAGTGGCCGCTTGCACACGACCTTCGGGCAGACCGGGACAGCCACCGGAAGGTTGTCTTCGACCAATCCCAACCTGCAGAATATTCCGATTCGCACAGAGTTGGGACGAGAGATTCGCGCGGCTTTTATCGCTGAGCCGGATCACGTATTGCTGGCGGCGGATTATTCGCAGATCGAGCTGCGCTTGCTGGCACATTATTCCAAAGACAAGTTGCTGGTCGAGGCGTTTCGACGCGGAGACGACATTCACACGCTGACCGCTTCGCAGGTGTTTGGCGTGCCCCCGCTGATGGTAACGGCCGACCATAGGCGGCAGGCGAAGGTGGTCAATTTCGGGATTGTCTACGGCTTGTCGGCGTTTGGGCTCTCGCAGCAGTTGGGCATTGAGCCGGGTGAGGCCAGAAGATTTATTGACGCGTATTTTGAAAAATATGCGGGCGTGCGCGCGTTCATCGATGCCACGCTCGAGCAGACGCGGCGCGATCAGAAAGTGAAAACACTGTTTGGACGCATTCGGCCGATTCCCGATATCAACAGCAAGAATGCGACCCAGCGCGGGTTTGCCGAGCGCACGGCGGTGAACACGCCGCTGCAGGGCACCGCTGCCGACCTGATCAAGTTGGCGATGATCCGGATCGATCAGGAAAGCCGAAGACGCGGTATGAAGTCGCGGATGACGCTGCAGGTGCACGACGAACTTGTGTTCGAAGTGCCGGAGAGCGAAATAGACGCAATGAAATCGCTGGTGCGGGAGCACATGGAGAACGCGCATACGCTGGCGGTTCCGCTGATGGTGGAAGTCGGAGTGGGATTGAACTGGCGGGATATGGAGTAAAGGGACGCATCGAAACAGTAAACGATGTCTCCGATACTGAGGAAAACTAGTCCAGTGTTTTCGATATACTTAGCGTAACGATTCCCGAAAGCGCCGCGTTCGTCTTAATTCCAGTCGCGTAGCAAGGATTTTCAATCCTGCGAAGCAGTCTGAGGCAGTCTGATGAGCGCAGCTCCAGCGATGGCATTGATAGAAACGCCACGGCGCGCGTTTGCCCGGCATCCCGTGAACGTACCCCTGGACTTGATTGTATTGCGTTCCGGGGTTCCCGAAAATTTACCTGGACGCTGCACGGACATTAGCGATGCCGGAGTGGGCGCGGTGGTGGCCGGAGAACTGGTCGCAGGCCAACACGTGGCGGTCGAACTGCGCCTTCCGGATGTTGGCGTGCCCGTTCGCGCTCGCGCGCTGGTTCGTTATCAGTCCCGGCTCCGTTGCGGCCTGGAGTTTGTGGGGCTGTCCGTGGAGCAGCGGGAGATGATCCGATATTGGATTTACCGCGCCACCTCACAGCCCCTGGCTTTCAAGAAAGATAGAGATGCAGCCCCAAAGATCGAAGTCCCCGTGGTCGTCGCGGCACCGGTGCTTAGAGCAAAACGCAGAATCCGTATAGGGCGCAGCGGGTTTTATCTCTTGGTCGCTTGCATGCTGGTTCTAGCCGGTTTGGGATGGTGGCAGTGGCAGAAGTCCTGGAACGAACTGGAAAAGGGAGAACCGGGCGGAGAATCAGGGCTGCGAGTCCCTCCCGAAAACATGGAGAAGCGGATTATCGCGAAGGTAGAACCGGTGTATCCGGAGGCCGCGCGAACTGCGGGAACCGAGGGGTTGGTGGTGCTCGATGCGGTGATTGCCCCGAACGGGAGCGTCGAACGTTTGCGCCCCGTGTCCGGCGCCGATTTGCTGGTGCAGTCGGCGTCGGATGCGGTTCAATCCTGGAAATTCGAGCCTTACCTCTCCGGTGGCAGGGCGGTTGAAGTTGAAACCACGATAGCGGTCGAATTCCGGCTGAATTGACGCGTCGCATCATTGACAGGTCGCATCAAGATCCTGCGGATCGGCCGAAACCCCCGCTCACGGGACCGAAACTCGATCCAGCGGCGCGAGCACGGCCGCCGAAGTGCGGGCCGAAATGCGAACAGAAGTGCGGATCTGGATCAGCTCACCCGTCTGGGATTCACTCGAAACGGGCTCGCTCCCGCCCCAGCCCAACACGTTGTAATAAGCTCTCTCGATCGAGCGGGCGATTGCGGGCCAGAGATACCCGCCCTGTATCCGCTCGCGTTCCCGCGATGCGGCGTGACGGCGAAGTTCGGGATTGTGTATGAGTAAATCGAGCATACGCTCGAGATCTGCCTGGTCGCCGCGACGGAATGTCAAGCCGGCACCCTCGACTACCTCATTATTTTCCGGAATGTCGCTGGTGAGAACGCAGACACCGGCCGCCATGGCATCGAGAAGAGCCAAAGACAGGCCCTCAATCTCAGATGGAAGCACGAACAGTGCGGCATTCGAAATAAGCTCTTCGAGGTCGCTTCCAGAGACCCAGGGAAGGAAGCGGATCTGGTCGGATTCATGTCGACGCAAGCTCTCGGTGTAGGAGTCGGTGTGACTCGACCCCCCGGCAAGAACCAGTTTCATCCCGGTATGAAGGGTTTTGAAGGCATTGATCAGAAGATGGCAGTTCTTTTCGGGCGAGAACCTGCCCAGGTAAAGGATGTAGTTGTCTGAGAGGAGATCCCATTCGCTCAGTCGCCCGGCGAAGCGGCGCGGCGTGAGCGTGGCTCCGTTCGGGACGTCGATAGTATCGCGATTGTACTGTTGTCGGTAGTGTTGCTGTAGAGTGCGCGAGACGACCATGGTGGCATCGGGTGAGGAAACAGCCGCCGCTTCTCCCCAGCGTAGTATGCGCGACGCAATCCGGCCCCACTTGCCGCGTTGCCAGTCGAGGCCCTGCACGGTGACAACGGTTTTCTTTCCGGCAAGCCGTGGAAGAAAAGAAAATAGCGCGGGTCCCAGGCAGTGATAATGCACCACGCCATAGTCCGAGATCATGGCGTGCGCTGTGCTCAACAGAGTGTGGACGACGGTTTCCAGATGTTTGGAGCGGACGGTGGGCAGTCGTCGCACGCGCATACCATTGTGCGTGCTCATGGGAGGAGTGAAATAGCTGCGGCAGTACACGGTGACTTCGTGCCCCAGGCGGGCCAGTTCGTGTCCAGCCTGCTCGTAATAAGATTCAATGCCGCTGTACTTGGAGACGACGCCGCGGCCTCCAATAAACGCCACACGGACGCTGCGCCGTGGACACGCGGGCTTTGGCGCGGCAGGGAACGATAGAACGTGCCTGGCGGATATGAGCCGGTAGTAGAGTTCGAGCAACTTCTCCAAATGTTGCTCGGGATCGTGGTTTGCCTGCACGTGGCGGCGTGCTGCCATACCCATCTTTTTGATCAGATCGGGACGGTCAAACAGGAATGCGATGGAATGCGCAAGTTGTTCCCGGTCCCCGTCGGCATAGAGCAGGCCGGTGACACCATGCTGGACGAGTTCGCGACGCGAACCCAGATCGGAAGCAATGACGGGCCGGCCCCAGGCATAGGATTCCAGAATCGATTTTCCCAAGGTTTCGTAGGCGTGGGACGGAAACACGGAGAAGCTGCAACCGGCGATGAGTTTCCTGAGTTCCTCGCCATGCACCATGCCCGCGAACATAACCTGGTTCAAGTTCAATTCTTTTGCGAGCGCCTCGAGTCGGGGACGATCGGGACCGTCTCCCGCGATGACGAGAGGAGTGTGTGGCAGGCGCACCATGGCGCGCAGGAGTTCATAAACGCCCTTCTCCGGGGACAGGCGCCCGAAGTAGAGCAGATATCCTTCATCGGTGGCGAGTTGTTGATCACCGGGCAGAGGCTGGAAGTGAGGCAGAACTTCAATAGCCTGCGCCGAGAAACCGCTGGCGATCAGCTTGTTGCGCACGAATTCGCTGGGAGCCAGGAACATGTCCACGCAGCGTTCGTAAGTTCGCAGCCATTGGTGCAAGTACGCTTCTGCGGCAAGAACCATCGCACTGGCGCGCGAGCCGGAATAGCAACCTCTGGTGGCGGCGTGGTGAAAAGCGCCGTGACTGCAGAGTTCGCAGGGGCGGCCGTCGGCGACAAAATTGTAGGTTGGGCACAAGATCTTGAAATCGTTCAAGTGATAAAGCACGGGGATTCCCTGGCGCTTCAATTCCCAAAGAATCGACGGCGACAAATGGTGGTAGATTCCGCGAACGTGCGCCAGATCGGGTGAAAAATCAGCTAGGCAACGGCACATGGCCCGCCGAGCCGAAGGTGAATAGAGGGCATGCAATGCCATCCTGGCCTTTTTCAGGAAACCGGCATTCGAATCCTTGAAATCAATATGCGGAATGCGATAACTGCGACCGGCGAAAGCGGGAGTGCGGCCATGGTCCATACTGAACAGAGCGGTTTCTTGCCCATGCTCATCCATCCGGCCGATGAGATCAAAGAGATACGCTTCAGTGCCGCTGAACGGATAGTCGTACTTGTTGCAATACTGGATGCGCATGGTCACCCTCCGATGTTGGAATTCGGGCCAGGATTTCCTCCCCAAAGGCGCGAAGGTTTCGCTGGCGATTAAAGGAAGCGGCGATACTGGCTGCGGCCGCGTGCTGGATTCCGTCCAGTGAATCTTTGTGGCCCTGAATCCAACTGACGGCGCTGACGAAATCAGGCAAAGAGCCAGGTTGGTAAAGAAATCCCGTGTGCTGGTGCTCGATTAGTTCAGGAATCCCGGTGATCGCAGGCACCAGCACGAGTTTTTCGTGAGCCATGGCCTCCATGAGGACCACCGGTATTCCTTCACTCTTACTAGTCATGACCACCAGGTCGGCATAGCGGTAATAGCTGGGAAGGTCGGCGCGAGGCACCTGACCGATAAGGTACACACGCCCTTGAAGCCCCGACACCATAATCTGGCGCTCCAGAGCTGGGCGCTGCGGACCCTCGCCGACGATCCAGCAGAGGAAGTCGAGACCTTGATCGCGAAGCGCGGCGCAAGCCTTGATCAGAAAGGGATAATCCTTCACCGGATGCAGGCGTCCGACGGCGAGGAGACAGAACCATCGCTGGTCTGCCTCGGTTGGTGAGGAGGGTGTCGGCCAGTGAAACACGCGATCGACACCAAGACGTTGCACGATAACCTTCTCTGCGGGCGTGGAAGGGTAGTTATGGAAAATGTACTGGCGGTTGAAGTCAGAGACGGTTACACAGAACCGGCAAGCCTGCAGCTTGGCCGAGAGTAAATCGGCGCGCTGCAGCAGATCGGAGCCATGCAGAGTAAAGCTGAAGCCGATTCCGAGCAGATGGGCAGCGATCAGGGCCATCCACGACGCGAAGTACCCGTGATGAGCGTGAATGTGCTCTACATTGAGCGGCGTCAATCGCTCGGCCAGCGCCGCGCCCATTACCGTGTGGCCCAGCGTACGAACGCGGCGGCCCGGGGACGGCCCGCGCTCCCACAGCAAGGGTCGCAACAGCTGCCAGAGCTTGCGACGATCGGAGACGAGTCGGCGCGTCGCTCGCATCAGCTCATCGTCAGAGAGCGGCTGGAAAAAGCGTGTTTCCTTCCAGAAAGCCCGCTCCGTCAAAGTAAGATCATTCGGCGAGACGCGTTTGCCGCTGCAGCAGATGACGTGCGCGCCGCGCCGGCGCAGTTCCGTGATTTCATCCATCACGTAGGGTTCAAGAGATGAGGGGAACTCATTGGCAATGTAGGCGATGGTGGTCATGCGGCGGACTCCTCGGACGCGCAGAGCATCCCGGCGACGGTGAACATGAGCCCAATGACGAACTGGTACGCCATGTCAACGAAGAAGGCGTTGAAGAGATAAACGCCGAGCAGAATTGGCCAGACCTTGCGCAGGGAGGCGACCTGGCCGGACTCACCGTGCGGACCGCGCGAGGAGAGGCGGAACAGATTGAAGAAAAGAATGCTATAGAGGACCAGCCCCGGCGCACCGAATTCAACCAGCAATGCGAGGTAAGTGTTGTGTACGTAGAAGGTGCGGAGGTGATAACCGGTCATGCGACGGGCGAGCTCGGCGTACATACCCCCGGCCGGCCAACCGGTGAACGGCCGCTCGCGGAACATCGCCCATCCCGCCTCGTACACGGCCATACGCGCCGCCACCGGACCGCGTTCTCCGGTGCGGTCCCAAAGAGCGGTCTTCAGCGAATGGCTACTGAGGCCGATGGCTAGGCCAGCCAGCAGGCCCGCAACTGCCAGCAGCGCGCATACTGCTTGCAAACGGCGTTCGATCATGCGGAATCCGAGCACCACGGTGGAGACGGCGAAGGAGATCCAAACGGCGCGCGTCATGGTGGCAAGCACGGCTACGGGGAGGGCCAGCCAGAGCAATCCGACAACGGTCTTGTGCGCTCGCGGGAGTGCAATCACAAGGATCCCAAGAATGTTCAACGAAACGCCGTTGGCGACAGCCTGGAGAAATGGGCCTCGAGCGCGATCGCGATGAAAACCAAGGCTTTCGTCAAGAATGAAACGAGGGAAGATGAGGGAGCGGGCGTCCGCGAGGAAGGCAATGGCAATGAACACGAGGTAAGCGAGCGTAAAGATAATGAAGATTTCAAAGTGTCGTCGTTGTGACGCGCCCTGGAAAACCAGCACTGCAAGGTGAAATAGCGCAAAGGGGACGATGTACTTGCTGGCGACAATGCTCCAGTTTTGCGCGTCGAACGGCTCCCGAAGCGCCCGGAACACGGCGAACCCCATCAGAGCGAGCATGGGCAAACTGAGCCCAACAAAGAATGGGAGCTTGTGGTGAAGCGCCATGGTACGCAGCGCCACGAAGAAGATCAGAATGCCGAAAGCGATTCGGTCGGCGTAAAAAGAGAAAAGGTCTGGCGGCGGGAACAGGAAGACCGTCATCGCCGCCACATAAAGGATGGACGGAAAAGCCAATCCCAGGTGAAGCGGGCGAAGCAGCAGACCCGCAGCATGCCAGAGCGGATTGTCATCATTGTCCCGGGTTAAAGCTAGGGCATGGCTGCTCATGGCGACGGTCAGGCTCCTTCCGGCGCGAACAGTACTCGAACTGTTCTGGTGAGGATGTGGAAATCGAGGCGCAGACTCCAGTTCTCGATGTAGGTGAGATCAAGGTGCATGTTGAGATCGAACGACGGGCAGCCGCGCGCACTAATCTGCCAGAGACCCGTGATGCCCGGTTTCACGTCAAGCCGGCGGAACTGGTGAAGTTCGTAATGGTTGACCTCATCCACCGGATGGGGACGCGGTCCAACCAGGCTCATCTCCCCGTGCAGTACGTTCCAGAGCTGAGGCAGTTCGTCGAGGCTGTAGCGGCGGATCACACGGCCGACTCGCGTGATTCTGGGGTCATCATCGAGTTTGAAGATCGGCCCCTGCCGCTGGTTGTGGGCGCGCAATTCCTCCTTCAGGTGTTCGGCGTCGGTCACCATGGAGCGAAACTTGTAGCAACGGAAGCGGCGGCCTTTGGCTCCGGTGCGTTCCGCGGCGTAGACGACCGGACCCGGTGAGTCCAGTCGGATCAGCAGGGCTACGGTCGCCATCAAAGGGCTGGCCAATACCAGGCCCATCACCGCGCCGATGACGTCCAGGAAACGCTTGAAGAACAAAGCGGCGCTAGGCAAGGCCTCGCGGTGAAGGGTGATGACCGGCACTTCTCCAATGCGCTCGATGCCTGAGTCGGGCCACGGCCCGGGAGGCAGATCGGGCACGGCTCTAATGTCCAAATGGTTACGAAACGCGGCCTCGGCAGCTTTTCGCGTCTGGGCGAGTTGACCCGGTAGAGCGAGGATGACCTCATCGATGAATTCGGCGCGAGCGAGCCAGTCCAGGTCTTCGATTCGACCCAATATCGCCGGCGAGAGAGGCAGCTCGTCATCGACGAAGCCGCAAACGGTGGTTCGATGGAGCGGATCACTGCGTAGCGCCCGGGCGATCGAGCGCGCGACCGGACCTGCACCGATGATGAGAATCTTGCGCGACTCTGTGTCGCGTCGCCGCCGCTTCCACGCAAACTGCCTCAACCAGCGCAACACCGCGAGGGAGGCGAGACTGCTGGCAAATATTCTGGAGGCGGCGAGAGGGCTCATTCCGTCGCGCGCAGCGATGAATACCAGTCCAATTGCGAGCAGGGTTGACCTTGCCAGAGCGGAGACGATCCCGGCCGGAGAGGGATCGCCGGCGCGTTTATAGATCCCTTCACAGAACCCAAAGAGCGCCACCAGGACAGCAAAAATCGGCAGATAAGCGCGCGGTAAGCTCCAAGCGGGAGAGAGCAGCGACAACCCCCCGCACAGGGCCACGAGAACGATCGAATCGGCCGCCACCAATTGACAGAGCGTGAATCGATCAACTGCGCTCTGCGCTGGGAATCGTTGAGTTGCTGTTTGAGCATGAGTGCGTCTGGGTGCGGCTCGATCGGTCAGGTTGAGCGGATGTGTGGGGGTCGCTTTCCCGGTCGTCGCAACCATGGGGAGCGGTGTTACAGATGTCCCAAGAATCATGCGGGCATATTGCGACGGGCAATCTTTTGTTCCGGTATCCCAGAGTCGGTTTGTAGACAATTCACCCATAAGATTCACAGACTGCGATATAAGCCCTGCGGCACAGGAAAACGACGCTCCGCGAGAACAGTACCGAGCAGACGAACCTGCGCCTTGCGAAGCTGATCCTTGATTTGAGCCGCGACCAGACGTCTTGTTTTGTTTGCGGTCAGCACCAGCACCATGCCGTCGCAGGCGTGGCCAATGCTCGTCGTGAGCCACGAGACCGGAGCGCACCAGAGAATGGAAAAGTCGAACTCTGTCGTAAGTTCGCGAAGCCGCGATAGATTCCGGTCGCTGAGGCGCAGCCCACAGGCATCTGGCAGCCAGCTTTGGCGAGGAACCATCCACAGCCGTGGTGCGATCGGCCAAGTCGCTTCCGCGCGAATGGGAGACGGAATCTGCAACTGGGTTTGAAGAAGGACCGAGTCCGTGTGGGCATCGATCAAACCGACGTCATACCTGTCTTTTTCAGCCAGAAATCTAGCGATCTCGAGACAGAGGGTCGCAGTCGCAGTCGATGCCTCGATTGCCGCAAATCCAACGTGTCGCACCAGTCCCGATTCATGCCGGAAGAAAAGTTGTTCAACCAGCGCGCGTATCTGCTCATCGCGAATTTCCCCACCGTGAACCGAAGCCGCCGCGGGAACTGCTTTGCTATGGACTTGTTCGCGAATTGGCGTTACACGCGGCTGCTCAGGAGTTGGCGTTTCGGCGAGAAGCCCAAGAGTATTCACTGGACCACCACCTCCGGCCGGCCGATCGAAAAAATGCGGGGATGCGTAGACGTCGTTCTAGGCGCCGGAAGCCACGCGAGCACGGGAACCTCCAGTACGCCGTAAGCTTCGTCCGGAGTGCGAATTGTCGCGTCAAAGTACTCTGTCGTAAAGGCGAGGCCGACGCTAAATGCCATGGCCAATCCGAATGCGAGCACGAAATAAAGAAGTAAGGAATGCATAGCCAGAGCCGCGGCCACCGGCGGTTCGACAATGGCCACATTGAGAATGCGGCGCCCGTCGAGCGCGTCGCCGATGCGTGCTTCCTCGCGTTTGTGAAGATAGAGCAGGTAGTTGTCTTCTTCGGCTTTGGCGGTGCGCATCAGATCCTCCTGGTCCACGGAGTCGGCTTGCCTCTGCTGAGCAAATGTGCGCAGCGATGCAACCTGAGTCGACGCGTCGGCTTGCCGGGCCCGCAGTCCGTCCCTCTCCACCTGCGCCTTCTCCATTTCCATGTGTGCCCATTCGTAGTTGGGATCCTTGTCGGTGGTTTCATCGCGGACCGGCGTGAGCGCTTCGCCGGCAATCGTCGCGCGAGTTTCCGCGATTTGCTGTTCGACTTCCTGCACCAGCCGATAAGACGGTTCAAAACGGCTGAGGAGTTCGGTGCGCTTGAGCTGGAGTTCCAGCAGGTGCGTCTTCATCTTCTCGAGAACTTCCGGATTATCGGCCCAGCGTTTCACGGTTACCGACCGGGAAGGAAACGCTTTGAGCTGTTCGGCAAGCGATGCAATGCGGCGCTCGGTCTCCACGCGATCCTGGTCGATCTGACGGTACGCCGCGTCGGCTTCACCTAACTTTTGCAGCGCGATATCCCGTTCCAGCGCCGCCGAAACCACCCCCCGGGCGCGGGTAAAATGCACGAGTTCATCTTCGGATTGACGCAGTCTCTTTTCGTAGCCCGCGGTTTGCTCGTCGAAGAACTGGATTACGCCCGGCGGCCGCTGGAGATTCGTGTGTCTTTGCATGTAGAGGACAGAAAGCGCCGACAGTATGCGGGCGGCCCGTTCCGGACTGGTGTCCTTATAGCTGACCTGGATCAGATTCGACTTTTTGAGAGCGTCGACATCCAATCGTCGCGATAGTTTGCGAGCGGCGCGTTCCGTCTCGGCTGGGCGCCCCAGAGCCGGGGTATCCGCGGGAACGAGCGCTGCCATTTTGACAACCTGCTTCAGGAGATCTTCGTCGCGCAGGAGTTCGACTTCGGAATTGAGTTCTTCTTCAGTAATGTCGGGACGGGTGAAATCCATCGTACTGGCCGGCTGGGAAGAGACGACAGGGTCAAAGCGGCCCCGGCGCAGCAGAACGTTGAAGTGCGATTCATATCGCGCTGAGAAAACTACCAGAACCATCGTCGCCAGCAACACGAAACCAAACGCAGCGGCGACCAGTCGCGGACGCCGGAACAACGTGGCCGCAAGCTCGCGGGGCGTGGGCGAAAGTGTGTCGTTCGAGTTTCCAGGCAATTCCGCGGACATGGATCGTACGGCAGGCCGATCACATCCAGTGGGCTCTTAGGGAAACTCGCCAGATTGTCGAAACGCAAAGTGAGCGCTGCCACTCCTTTCTGCTAGTACTGCAATGGGTTCATGTACCAACTCATCGAGTTGGTCGGTACATACTTGCGAATTTTTGAAATCCGGCTTTGTGGAACATAGATAAAATCGCCAGGCTGAAGATGGAGATCTTCGTGAAGATCGCGAGAATCCAACATCTTCTTCAAGTCGATCACGTGAGATTCGGCCACGTATGGGGAAATCCGTCGAAACAGAACGACCTGTGAATGACGAGCCTGCTGCGTGAAGCCACCGGCAATCGCCACGCCTTCATTTACCGTGAGGTCTCCGCGCATCTCATACTTCCCCGGCCGCGCCACCTCGCCCGAAGCCAGGAAGTAGGGCTTGTCAAATTCTTTTAAGGTTACGGTGACCTCGGGCTCATGCAGAAAGCCGCGGTACGCGTGGGCAACCGCCTGCTGCATCTGGGGGACCGTGAGTCCTTCCACGAGCAACGTGCCCGCACTTTTCAGTGCCACGAAGCCATCGGGCTGCACCGTCAAAGTTTGATTAAAGTCGGGCGAAAACGTGAAACTTACCTCCACAGTGTCCGATTTCGAAAGCCGGTAAAGCGGATGGCGTTCCCCTCCGAATGCGAAATCTCCCTTGCCACCCGCTATTCCGGGTTGTGTGATCGCTCCGCCGGCGGAACTGCCCGTGCCTGGCTGGTCCTGGCCCTGCGAGCTCTCCGCCGCCATCTTGCCGGCTGGCGGAGCAGAGCCCAGGACCGAAACAGGCGCCGGCACAGTCTCCTGAGCGGAGACGACCACGGCTAGCTGCAGGATGAGCACGCTTGCAGCTCCCAAAACGACTTGTTTAGTAAATACATTCATCTCCGGACTCTCGCCATTGCTCAGAACGGCGAACTAAGCAGCTCGGGCGTTTGAGCTGATTGCAAGAAGGTACCGGTGCGAGGCCGCCTCAACAAGACTTGTAAAGTACTGTCCACCGCGGTACATGGCCCAATCCGGCTATCGGAAAGGTGATGAAATCAGCACACGGGCTGCCAGTGCCTGCATTCCAGTCCCGGGCGCGCTCCGGTGGGGAGAGTGCTGCGGCGAAGGTTTGTACACCGCGGTGGACCTGCGAAAGTAGACATGGATCGCGGAATATGGAACTCGGAATTCATCACCAACAGGTTGTGACGGGACCTACATCCGCTCCTTACGCTTTTGGGCATGATAGGAGTGTGAAAACCACGAACTCCGCGAAGCAACCCATCGAAATCCGGCCAGCCGCTGCAGAAGCCGTGCAGGTGCTGGTTGCCGATTCCGGTCCCATTCAATCTCAACTTCTGACGCGCGCCTTGAAAAGCCGGCGGGACTTTCAGGTTTCCGCCGTCCCTTTGGAAACCTCTGCTCTCCACAACTTCATGCGATCCAACCATGCCGATGTCGTCCTGATTGCAGGCAACCACCTGCCGGATTTGAGCCTGCTGCGCTGGTTGCGGGTGACCTATCCCAAAATCGCTCCCGTATTGCTTGCCGAGAAGGAGGACCGCGAACTGGTGGTGAATGCCTTGCGCGCGGGCGCGAAGGGCATTTTTCTTTTTACCCACACTTCATTCGCGATGCTCTGCAAATGCATCCATTGCGTTTCCCGGGGCGAGGTTTGGGTCAACAATCGGCAGATGAATTACGTGCTCGATGCTTTGTCGGACGTGCCCACCTTGCGCGTGATCAACTCGGTTGGGAGATCCCTGTTGACACCTCGGGAGGAGCAGGTGGTCGCGCTCGTAGCCGATGGCTTGACCAACCGCGGAGTCGCCGCAGAGCTGGGGCTCAGTGAACACACCATCAAGAAATATCTGCTGCGCATCTTCGATAAGGTGGGGATTTCCAGCCGCGTGGAATTAGTTCTCTACGCCATGTCGCACGGCGAGAATCGCCCCGCGGAATGGATGCCGAGCAATTCCTGAGCGCAGAAGAAAGCCTCACGGATACAATGGCGATATGCGGAAAGCCCAGGAGATCGGTTGGTGACGGGTTACGGGTACCAGTCCAATTACAAGGTAGCGCGCCGATGGACAGTGATCGCATCGGGTTTGCTCGTCTTGGCGCTCGCGCTGGTAGTGATCTATACCGGGCCGAATGCGTTTTTTAGTCCGGTCGCCCTGGTAGTGGTGTCCGCGATCGGACTGGCCGCGCTGCTCCTCCAGGTTTGGTTTCGCCGGGATCTCCCGGTTCATTCTCCGCTCTGGCTGAACGTTCTCGGCATTATCTGTGCCATGCTCTCACTGTTCGCGGATTACCTCCGGATGACGCGCCGAATGCTGGATCTGGTAGCCATTGGCGCCGTGGTCTGCTTCGGCATCAGCGGATCCCTCATCCTGCACGCCCTGCGGCGGCGGGTACGAACACCGGAATCGATCGAGACTGAGTAGGCGCGGCCTCAATCTAATCCGCGGCGGCCATTTACAATGCCATCATGCGCGTCACGTTATTCGGTGCCTCCGGACTGCTCGGCCAGGAACTGGTTCAAGAGTTCAGCGGCAACAAGTCGAGCGATGACCAACTGACCGCGCCCACCTCGAAAGATGCCGACCTGCGAGATCACGCGCGCGTGCGCGCTGTAATTCGCGATTCCCGCCCCGACTGGATTATCCTGTCCGCCGCCTACACCGACGTGGATGGCTGCGAGTCCAACCGCGACCTGGCCTTCGCGGTGAATTGCGAGGCTGCCGTCAATGTGGCGCAGGCTGCCCGCGAAGCCGGATCGCGATTGATGTTCCTGAGCACGGACTACGTTTTTGATGGCAGCAAACGCTCACCGTACGAAACCGGCGACCCAAGAAATCCGACCGGCGTTTATGGCGAGAGTAAGGCCCGCGCCGAGGAACGGCTTCTCGAGATCCTGCCCGAAGTGTGCGTCGCCCGGACGTCGTGGCTATTCGGTCATGGCGGCAAGTGTTTTCCCGCGACCATTCTGAAGCTGGCGTCAACCCACCCTGAGATTTCCGTGGTCAACGATCAGCGCGGCAGCCCGACATTCACCCGCGACCTCGCATCCGCTCTTGTCCAACTCTGCCGCGCGTCCGCCAGAGGCATCGTGCACGTCACCAATTCCGGCAACTGCACGTGGTACGACTTCGCCACCGAAATCGTGCGCCAGTCCGGCCTGCCGACCGCGGTCAAACCAGTGACCACAGCCGAATTCCCGCGTCCCGCGCGGCGGCCTGCCTATTCCGTTCTGTCGCCAGACAGCCTGTACGCCTGCAACGTCCACATGCCGGAATGGCCGGACGCGTTGCGACGCTATCTCGGAAGCGCGCCGCTTGCTGCTGCCCTCGTCCAGTAGAAGTACTCCGCGGAAATGCGTCTTCGCCAGACAGTTACGAAAATGCGACCGAGGCGTACAATTGGCCGTTTTTGAATCCATGTAGGGAAATCCGTGCTATCTGCTGACCGAGGAGGTCAACTATGAAAAGAATCGCAGGGGCGATGCTCGCTCTGATGTTTTTGCTGCCTGTCGGGATGTCCGTGATCGCCGCTGCCCAGGACAAGCCCATGGGCCATATGCCACCCAAAGTGCTGGTGGTCCAGCGCGAGTATACCAAGCCGGGGAAATCCGGTATGCAACATGAAAAGTCCGAAAGCTTGTTTGTTCAGGCAATGTCGCGTGCCAATTGGCCAAGCCATTATCTGGCGGTGGAATCCCTTTCGGGTAAGTCGCGGGCGCTCTTTTTCACCGGCTACGACTCCTTTGAAGCCTGGGGTAAAGATAATCTCGCAGGCCAAAAGAATGCCGCATTCTCGGCTGCCATCGACCACGCCGGGGCGGTGGATGGCGAACTCCTGGACGAAACCGACGAATCCGCGCTCGTGTTCCGCGAGGACTACAGCCTGAATCCCGAGGTGGACATTGCTCACACGCGCTATTTCGAAATCTCGGGCTGGCAGGTTAAGCCGGGTCATGGCAAGGATTGGGACGAAATCGTGAAGCTGGTAACCGCTGCCTACAAGAGAATCCCCGATGCACACTGGGCTGCCTATCAGGCGGTCTACGGATTCCCGGACACTACCTACATCATCTTCAACCCCCTGAAGTCGCTTGCCGAGGTCGACAAGAACTTCGCCGCCGGCAAAGATTTTGAGGCAGCGATGGGCGAAGACGGCATGAAAAAACTCGATGAGTTGTCCGCCAGAGCGATCGAGAAGAGCGAGACCGGCCTCTTCATATTGAATCCGCGCATGAGCTACCCCATGGACGAGTGGGTTAAGGGAGATCCCGAGTTCTGGAGCCCAAAAGCCGCCGCTTCCTCCAAGAAACCGGCAAAGAAGCCGGCAGAAAATTAGCATGTGAGTTTGCAAGCCCGATCCCGCCCTTCGATAACTGAAGGGCGGTTTTTTTGATCAAATGCCCGTGTGGGGACGGGCGCCCTCGTCCGTCCCAGCCGAGCGCAGCTCGGCAGCTGGCCGCAGCAGGCAGCAATTCTGGATTCGTTAGAGTGGGTAGTGTCCCAATTTGGTTTTCTACCACGGAGGCACGGAGCACCCCGACTGCCTGGCAAAACCTTTCTCTTGTAGTTCTTGCTTTTCTCCGTGTCTCTGTGCCTCCGTGGTGAAAGAAGCAGATCAGGACACGTTTGGACTGCTTACGCTGTCCAATCGCGGTGCCGTAGTTTATCCTTGCTCTTCTCCAAGGATCAACTATGAGCAATCGTTTCTCCCGGATTCTGTTCGCCTCATCCTGCCTATTCCTTTTTTCTTCCGCACTTTTCGCCCAGCAATATGATCCCGCAACCTACCAGGAACTTCACTGGCGCCTGATCGGCCCGTTTCGCGGCGGCCGAACCGTGGCAATTTCCGGAGTTCCGGCCCAGCCCAACGTCTTCTACATGGCGCCCAACAATGGCGGCGTTTGGAAGACGACAGACCTCGGCCACACCTGGAATCCGATCTTCGATAATCAGCCGAACGATCCGCAACACTCCGGCTCCATCGGAGCCCTCGCCGTTGCCCCGTCCAATCCAGACATCATTTACGTCGGTAGCGGAGAAGGCCTGCGCCGCCCCGATCTTTCCGTCGGCGACGGCTTCTATAAGTCGACCGATGCGGGCCGCACCTGGCAACATCTCGGACTGCGCGACGCGCAACAGATCGCCTCCATCATCGTCGATCCCAAAGACCCCAATCGCCTCTTCGTCGCAGTCCAGGGACATCCCTACGGACCGAATCCCGAGCGCGGCGTTTTCCGTTCCCTCGACGGCGGCCAAACCTGGCAGAAGGTTCTCTACAAGGACGAAAACAACGGTGGCGACGACCTCGTTTTCGATCCCCGCAACTCCCAGGTAATCTTCGCCAGCATGTGGTCCTCGCGCCGTCCGCCGTGGACGACCGGTGGCGGCTACAACGGCCCCGGCAGCGGTCTCTTCAAATCGACTGACGGTGGCGACAACTGGCGGCAGCTCACCAAAGGACTGCCCGGCGCTGACGAAGGCATCGGCCGGATCGGTCCCACCGTTTCCCCAAGCGATCCCGATCGCATGTATGCCTGGGTCAACGCCAAGAAGGGCAGCGGCATCTACCGCTCCGATGATGCCGGCGAAAGCTGGCAGCAGGTCAACGACGAAGGCCGCATCTACGGACGAGGCGACGACTTCGGCTGCGTCCGCGTCGACCCAAAGAATAAAGACGAAATCTACGTCGCCAACACCTCGACCTATCGCTCCACCGACGCGGGCAAGAACTTCACCGCCATCAAGGGAGCTCCCGGCGGCGACGACTATCACACCATCTGGATCAATCCCAATAACCCCGACATCATCGCCATCGCCCTGGACCAGGGCACAACCATCAGCGTCAACGGCGGCCAGACCTGGAGCTCCTGGTACAACCAGCCCACCGCGCAGTTCTATCACGTCATCACCGACAACCAGTTTCCCTACTGGGTCTATGGCGGACAGCAGGAAAGCGGTTCGATCGGCACCGCCAGCCGCAGCGACTTCGGCGAAATTACGTTTCGCGACTGGACCACCGTTGGCACCGAAGAATACGGCTACGTCGCGCCCGATCCGCTGCATCCCAATCTGATTTACGGTGGCAAGGCGACGGTGTTCGACCGCAATACGGGACAGACACGCGACGTCTCGCCGGTGGTTCTGCGCACCGGGCAGTATCGTTATAATCGCACCGCGCCGCTGATATTCTCCACGGCCGATCCGCACGTCCTCTACCTCGGATCGAACGTGTTGTTCTCGACCCATGACGGCGGCAACAGTTGGCAGATCATCAGTCCCGACCTCACCCGCGAAGATCCCGGCATTCCCGCGACTCTCGGCCCATTCGTCGAGGATGATCCAGCCAAGGGCAAGCATCGCGGCGTGATCTATTCGATTGCTCCGTCTCCGAAAGATGCCAACCTGATTTGGGCGGGCACCGACGACGGCGTGATTCAGGTGACCCGCGACGGCGGCAAGAACTGGCAGAACGTTACGCCTCCTGAACTCACTCCCTGGAGCAAGCTGGCGCAGATGGACGCGTCGCACTTCGACACCGCGACCGCTTACGCCGCCGTAAGCCGCTTCCGGATCGATGATCTGCATCCTTATGTCTATCGCACGCACGACGGCGGCAAGTCATGGCAGAAGGTTGTCAGCGGCCTGCCGGAAAATGAGCCCGTGAACACCGTGCGAGAAGATCCCGAACGCAAGGGATTGCTTTTTGCCGGAACCGAACGCACCGTATATGTCTCCTGGGACGATGGCGACCGTTGGCAATCGCTTCAGATGAATCTGCCGCCATCCTCGATTCGTGATCTCGTAGTTCATCATGACGATATTGTTGTCGGCACGCACGGCCGTTCGTTCTGGATCCTGGACAACATCACGCCGCTGCGCCAGTTGAGTCCTGAGATTGCCCGCGATCCGGCGCATCTTTTTGCGCCACAGCTCACCTATCGCGTGCGCCGCAACAACAATACCGACACGCCGCTGCCGCCCGAAGAACCGGCGGGACAGAATCCTCCGGATGGCGCGATGATCGACTATTTCCTGAATTCAACAATGTCGACTTCCATTCCGGTCACGTTGGAAATTGTCGATTCCGCGTCAGGAAAAGTTGTGCGGCATTTCTCGAGCGCCGACAAGCCTGAGCCAGTCGATGCCATGAAACTCAATGTGCCGATGTACTGGGTTCGTCCCGCGCGAGTGCTCTCGGCCGCCCCCGGCATGCATCGCTTCGTCTGGAATCTTCACTATCATGAGCCCGACACGCTCGATCACAGCTATCCCATCTCGGCCATTTACCACGACACCCCGCGTTACCCGCTAGGCGCGGCCGTCCTGCTCGGCCACTACAAAGTAGTGCTGACCGTTGCCGGCAAGAGCTACACGCAGCCGCTCGAGATCCGCATGGATCCGCGGGTGAAGACGTCGCCGGAAGAACTGCGCCGTCAATTCGAACTCGACCGGAAAATTGCTGCCGCTCTGCACCAAGATTATGAGGCGCTGCAACAGGTACGCGGCCTGAGCGCAAAATTGGAATCGTTCGCCAGCGCGCCGGATGCGATCAAGAAAGCGGCTGCCGAACTGAAGGAAAAAGCCGCAACCCTCGGGGGCGGTGAAGCCGGCTTTGGAGCGCGCCCCCTGAATACGCCGCAAGGCCGCAGTCTGTCTCGGTTGAATAGCGCCTTCAGCACAATCGTAAGCGGTCTCGATAACGCCGACGCCGCGCCGACGACCCAGCAGGTCGCGGCGTTCGGAGAACTGGACAAGGCGCTAGAAGAGCAGTTGGTGGCATGGGGACAAATCAAGTCCAAAGATATTCCGGAGCTGAACGATCAACTGAAGCAAGCAGGATTGCCGCTAATCGATTTGCAGAAGCTGGTCTCAGACGAAGATGATGCGGCAGAAACAACGTCGCAGGACCGGGACCAGGACGAAGAATAAAGTCTGTTTGTGGAATAAAGTTGTTTGTGTGGCCGCGGGCGACCTCGCCCGCGAAATGCTGAAGCCGAAGGTGGACGCGGGCGAGGGCGCCCGTCTCTCCACCGTGCTCTTGGAAGATTGGCTCCGTTCTTTGTTGAGTGTGTTGCTTTTGGTGTTGCTTTTGCCCCCCCCCGATTTGCGCTAACGTATTTTATTTAAAGAAGTTAGCTCTGGGATATCCCTTCCAAAGGACTTAGCGGCTTTTCTTCTCATTTCAATTTCAAAGAACTGCAAACGATCTCATTTCAATTTCAAAGAACTGCAAACGATTCGCTGGCCGTCTCTGGAGGCGGGCGCAGCTTTCTTATTTTAATCAGAAAGATTCTCACACTTCGCGGGGGCGGTGTCTGTGATGACGCGCACGGGTGTGTGTGATGAATAAGGTCAGGATGGAGATCTGACCATCTGCCGCTTGACCAATCCCTTGATGCGAGCTTTGTGATGGCCCCTTCTCGAAAAGCGCGAGAAGGGGCGCACCCCCGATTGCGGCGGCAAACAGCAGGTCCTTCTTCTTCGGCGAGGTGAGGGTCAGGATGACAATTTTTACTTGGTGCCGGCGCGGACGGGCGATGTCGCCCGTCCCCACACGGGCGCTCGTCTCTCCAACCGTACCGCTTCGAAATTCACACCGAGAATTCGCGCCGAACATACTCCATCGCCGCCTCGCTTGACGTAAGTCGGCCTTCGAGTTGGGCGTCCTCGACTGCGGCTAGTATCTCTGTGTATCGCGGACCGGGTCTATAACCTGCTTCAATCAGGTCTCGACCGGTAATCAGCGGAGTCGGACGAATTGCCTCGGGTGGTGTCGAACGTATCTGCTCGCCCACGTAGTCGTATGCGTCGAGGTTGCCGTGGCTGGAAAGACAGTCGAGGCGATGCAATTCGAGATGTTCGTCAAAAGCGGGCATGCGCAGAAACTTTTTCAGCGTGGACTGCTTCATGCGCATCACGTCTCCGAAGCGCATGTGATTGTCGACCAGCGCCAGAATCTGATCGGTGTCATGGTTCGAAAAGTGGAGACGACGCAAGATCTCAGCGGCCATCTTGACGCCAACATCGACATGTCCATCGAAGCGGATGCGGTCGGGCGCTACGCGAAAAGTTGGCGGCTTGCCCACGTCGTGCAGCAGCGCTCCCCATGCCAGCGTTTTGGAGATGGAACCCAACGAGTCGGGTCGTAGCTTGTCCAGAAGAAGCAGCGTATGTACGAACACGTCGCCTTCGGGATGATACTCAGGGGATTGCTCGACTCTCTTCATGGCGGCGATTTCGGGCAGAACCTCCTGCAAGAGGCCGGTTGTGTCCAGCAATTCAAAAGCGCGGCGAGCGTGGCCTTCGGTGAGCATCTTGGTCAGTTCTTCGCGCACGCGCTCACAGGAGACCTGGTGAATCTGCGCTGCTGATTTTTTGATCGCTGCCAGGGTTGCCGGATCAATCTTGAAATCGAAGCGCGCGGCGAAACGCACGGCTCGGAGCATGCGCAGTTTGTCTTCCGCAAAACGGCGTTCGGGATCGCCGATGGCGCGCACGATTCCGGCCTTCAGATCGTCGCGACCACCGACGAAATCCAGAACTTCGTTTGTGGCCGGATCGAGCATCATGCCATTGATGGTGAAATCGCGGCGCTGCGCGTCTTGGCGGGGATCTTTGGTGAAGCGCACTTCGTCGGGATGACGACCGTCGGAGTAGCCGAGATCGGAACGGAATGTCGCGACCTCGACGGCTTGCTGGCTGCGATCGGCTGGACGGGCGAGGTCGCCCGTCGCTCCATCAGTTTCTGCGGGTGTCGCGCCATCGGTTTCTGCGGGCGGTACGAGCACTACTCCGAACTGTTCCCCTACGGCGAAGGTTTGCGGAAAGATTTGCATTACCTCTTGCGGAGTTGCGTCGGTGGCAACGTCGTAGTCAGCGGGCTCGCGGCCAAGCAGCAGGTCGCGGACGCATCCTCCAGCGAAGTAGGCCTGGTGTCCGTGATCACGAAGCGTGCGGACGATTTCGGCGGCGTGTTGTTTGGCAGTCAGCATTCATCCATCAGCTAAAGCAACACCAACTGCAGGTCGTCTAAACTAGAAACTGATAGCTGATGGCTGAAAGCTGAATGCTAATTATGCCTGACGCATGCATCCTCGGCATCGAGACCTCCTGCGATGAGACAGGCGCGGCGGTGGTGCGCTCGGGGCTTCAGATTCTATCGAACGTCGTCGCCTCGCAGATCGCCACGCACCAGCCTTATGGCGGAGTGGTTCCGGAACTCGCCTCGCGCGAGCATTTGCGCGCGATCGTGCCGGTGGTGCGCCAGGCGTTAGCCGAAGCCGGACAAACGTATCAGTCGGTCGATGCCATCGCGGTGACGCAAGGGCCAGGACTTGCCGGGGCTTTGCTGGTTGGCATCAGCTACGCCAAAGCGCTGGCGTTCGCGCTGGAGAAGCCGCTGATTGCGGTGAATCATCTGGAGGGACACATCCATGCCGTGTTGCTCGAGCACCGGCAAAACGGCGATGGCGATTTACGCTTCCCCGTGCTGGCGCTGGTGGTTTCGGGCGGACACACACATCTTTATCTTGCCGAGGTGCAGGAGAATCTCTGGACCTATCGGAATATCGGACACACTCGCGACGATGCCGCTGGGGAGGCGTTCGATAAAGTCGCGAAGCTTCTGGGACTTGGCTATCCGGGAGGGCCGATCATCGACCAGCTCGCGGGGCATGGGGATCCGCATGCGGTGAAGTTCCAGACTTCGCAGATCAAGCATCGGGACCGGCGCGATACCAAACAGGGCGAACCGAGACGACTTTCGGCGCAGGATAACGGGCGGGACTCTGGTCGGCACTCTGGTCCGCACTTTGACTTTTCCTACAGCGGAATCAAGACGGCGGTTTTGCGCTACGTGGAGACGCAGAACTTGAAACCTGCGATTGAGGCTCGTCGCGCGGCGATCGCCGGCATCGACCAGCCGACGCTTGGAGATGTGCTCGCGCTCTGTGACCGGCAAACTTTGAATCTGGTGGCTTCTTTCCAGCGCTCGATGGTCCACGATCTGGTTATGAAGACGCTGACGGCGGCGCGCGAATATGATGTTCGCACTCTTTTTGTAAGCGGCGGCGTGGCCGCCAATCACGAGTTGCGGACTACGTTTGAGCGTGAAGGCGGGATGCAGGGGCTTGCCGTGTTCTTTCCGTCTCGCGCGCTATCTACCGACAATGCGGCCATGATCGCGGCTGCAGCCTTCCCGAAATTTCTGCGGGAGGATTTTGTCGGTATGGATTTGTCGGCTGAGGCGGGGATGTCCCTGCGCTGAGCGAGCCGCGACATTCGTTGTCGTTTATGGAATCGAAACATATTCCAGCTACAATGGGTCGCGTGAAACCAACGATCTATGTTGTGGAGGATGACCCGGATATTTCCCGGCTGGTTCGCCATCATCTGGAAGGCGCGGGCTTCAATGTGCGGCTGTATTCGACCGGCAATCAGGTTGTGGTCGATGCCGAACGGCAACGGCCGGCGCTGTTTCTGCTGGACATCATGGTCCCCGGAAAAGATGGTCTGGAACTTTGCCGCCAGATACGGCAATCGGTGTCGCTGGCGCCGGTTCCGGTAATTTTTCTGACCGCCAAGAGCGGCGAAGCGGATCGGGTTCTCGGGCTGGAGTTGGGCGCGGACGATTACATCCCGAAGCCTTTCAGCCCGCGCGAGCTGGTGGCTCGCGTCAAAGCGGTGCTGCGTCGTTTTGAACGGCCGTTGCCGCCGCTGCCGACGAAGATTGACGAAGTTCATATTGATCCCGGGGCGATGACATTGACGGTTCGCGGCAAACAGGTGCCGACGACGGCCACCGAATTCCGATTGCTCGACTACTTCATGCGGCATGCCGGACGCGTTTTCACGCGCGACCAGTTGCTCGATTCGGTGTGGCGCGATACGGCGTATGTGACTCCGCGCTCGGTGGACGTTTATGTGCGACGCATCCGGGAAAAGATCGAGCCCGATCCGGAGAATCCTCGCTACCTGAAGACGGTTCGCGGGGCCGGTTACCGGTTTGAGGTTGCGCGTTGAGAAGTCGCATCTTCGTTAAATTGATGTTTGTGTTTCTGCTGGTGATTGGCGTGACCGCGATCACGCTGCAGTTGACCGTGCATAAAGTGTGGGAACGCACGTTGCGCGAACAGATCGAGCGCAATCTCAAACAGAAAACCCTGATGTTCGCTTATCGCGTGGAGGCGGACCGGCAGCACTCTCTCGCCGATATTACCGCGCAGGAGGGACAAGCGGCGGGAGCTCGCGCCACCGTCATTGACCCAACCGGCAAGGTGCTGGCCGATTCTGAAGCCGATGCCAGCACGGTGGAGAATCACGGTCAGCGCCCCGAGTTTGTCAGTGCTCTCGCGGGCAAAGTTGGCTTGGATGAACGCAAGAGTCAAGATCTGGGCATTCCTTTTTTATATGTGGCTGCGCCGGTTACTGGAGGAGCGGTGCGCCTGGCGTATCCGTTGCCTGAGATGGAGATTACGGATCGCCCGCTGGCGGTGGCGTTGTTCTGGGGATCGCTGGCGGCTTTGGTTTTCGCGGTGATGGTGGCGGCGGTCGCGGCACAATATGTCGGCCGCCGTCTGCAGCGCATCGTGACCTTTGCCGAGCGCGTAGCCAGCGGTGATCTGACGGCGAGAATCGCGTCTACTTCGACCGACGAGATCGGGAAGGTGGCGGCGGCGCTGGACAAGACGACGCGCGGCGTGGAAGAAAGTTACGCACGCCTTCAAACCAGCCAGCGCGAGCTGGAGACTCTTCTCAACAGCATGCAGGACGCGGTGATTGCGGTCGATCTCGAGGGTCGGGTGCAGTGGGCGAATCGCGGCATGGACCGTCTGCTGCTGCGAGCTCCCCGGCTGAATGCGCCATTGATCGACAGCGTGCGTGACCCGGATTTTCTCGCCGCGATTCAGGAAGCGGCTCGCGATCAGGTAGTGACTTCGGCGCGCTCGAACACCATCGCTTCCGGCCGCATCTTCGATGTCACTGCGGCTCCCATGCCGGGAGGCGGCGCGGTCGCAGTGCTCCGCGACCTCACCGAGACCGAGCGCATGGAAAAGAGCCGGCGCGATTTCATCGCCAATGTGTCCCACGAGTTGCGCACTCCGCTGACCTCGATTCAGGGCTACACGGAGACGCTGCTCGACAGTCCGCTCGAAGACAATCACGTGCGCGACTTTCTGGAAATCATCCGCAAAAACGCGGCCCGCATGTCCCGGCTTACGGAGGACCTGCTCACCCTGGCCCGCGTTGAATCCGGCGAGCAGCGGTTTGATATGCAGCCGGTCAGCGCGGAAGAACTGCTGCAGGATGCTCTGGAAAGCTTCCGCGAAGTGGCGCGGTCCTATGGAGTGGAGCTTGGCGTCGAACTGGTGATTGAGAACGCGCTTCCCGGGGGCCATGTGAATGCGGATCGCGAAGCCATCCACCAGATATTTTCCAATCTGATCGAGAACGCGTTAAAGTATGCAGCCTCAGGAAAGAAAGTTATTCTCGGTGCCCGTCAGGTGGCGAGCGGCGTCGAATTCTTCGTCAGAGATTTCGGGCCCGGCATTTCCTCCGAGCATCTGCCGCGCCTGTTTGAACGTTTCTACCGCGTCGATAAGGCCCGCTCGCGCGAATCAGGGGGGACGGGACTTGGACTTGCCATTGCCAAGCACATCGTTCTGGCACATCGGGGAACCATTCGCGCCGAGAGCGAACTGAACCACGGCTCGACGTTTTTGTTCATCCTGACCGCTTCGGAGACGGATGCATGAAGCAGCTTTCAGCTGTCAGCTGTCAGCTTTCAGTAATCCGCTCTCCGCTGGGAACTGAGAGATGGCTGCACTTCTCTGACTTTTTCGTTTGGTTACGGAAAATTCACCGGGCTGTAACCATCTTAGGGAATTATGGTAGTGGTGCAGTTTGAAAATTGCCGTCCCTCAGCGGCTTAAAGCCGCAGCAACAATACGATTCTTACGGCACGGCTGACGCGTGCCCTTTCAAAACCAATTCCAACTGCACCACAACCCGAATTATGCTTGTGTTGGGTTTTGTGCCAAACTGTGGGTTGATACCGACGGTGTCCAGCCGGGTGGATCGGGCATTTAATCAAGCAGGCGGTTTTCCTTATGAGCACAGCCAGCGTAAAAACACCTTGGCCTGAGCATTCGCATACGGGTCTCGTGCAACGGACAGTGGAGGCGTGCGAACTTGCCCGCGAAGCCGCAGCCATCGCGGCTGAAGGCATAGCCACCGGTTCCATGTCCCGCCTGGACGCTATCCGACTGTGCGAAAAAAATCTCGATGCCATCGACAGGGAAGTGGACTCGGGCGTGACTTCGACCATCACGCACGTTCCGGAGTCCGAAACCGGACAATTGCTGGCATGCATGAAAGTCATGATTGGACTGGAGCGCATCGGGGACCTGCTCTTGAGTTTCGCCACCAGCGCCCAAGCTGCGGGTGGGCGGCTCGATCCGCAGGATGTTCGCGATTTGACGCAGATGGCTACAGTTCTTGAAAAAATGCTGGCGGATGTCGGCCATTCGTTTTCGCAGCGTGACGTAAAGAAAGCTATCGACGTGCTGCGCGCCGACGCGGAGATGGATCGGTTGCGCAATTTGATCTTTCTGCGCCACATAGAGAATCCGGAGAATATCGCGCGCCACGCCAGCCTGCAGGTTATCTTCATGACGCAATCTCTCGAACGCTCCGGCGACCATGCCAAGAACCTGGCGGAGGAAGTTTGCCACTTCGTCAGCGGACACAGCATTCGCCACCTGCTCATGGCCTATGACAAACCAAGAGAACAGATGTTTATCGAATGGCTGAAACACAAGGACGAAAAGTCGCAGTAATTCCGGCGGCGTAATCCCTTCCTGACCATTGCCCCTACAGCTTGCCGAAAAAATACGAAGGTTGTAAGATCGGCGATTCCAGAGGTTGGGTTTTAATTGCTGTGGGCCGAGTCCGGGGTGGTTTTCGTGCAGTCGGGTCAGCTTCTATCGTCAAAGTCCATTCAGCGTCTCTTCGCCTGTGTCGCCGCCTTGTCGGTGTGGGGCGGGATTTCTGCGCGCGCACAGCTACCCTATATGAATACGGGCGCCGGGGATTCCTCGTTTTCGCAAATCGACTTCGCAGTCCTTTATCTCGACGAGCTGAACCAGAAGACAAGGAAAACCGAGGCGCAGCGTGCGCAGGATAAAGAACTGATTGATTCCGGGGTTGTATCGGCGCTCGATCTGGTTGCCCCCAATAACGCCGTGGTGGAGTTCAACCGGGCCACATCCTTCTTGAAAGAGCAGAACTCGAAAGAAGCGATGAAGCATTTGCAAAGGGCGATCGAGCAGTATCCCAAGTTCGTTTCCGCCCACATTGGCCTCGGGCTCGCCTATGCCGACCTGGATGACACCGGCCGCGCCAAGGGCGAATTCGACGCGGCTGCAAAGCTGGACGACAAGTTCCCAGGAGGATTCCTGAATCTGGGTTTGCTGGCATTGTCGCAGAACGACTTTTCGACTGCGCAATCGGAACTGGAAAAAGCCTCCAGCCTTACTCCCAACGCCAAAATCCTTTCCGCTCTGGCGTACGCGCAAAATGGAGCCCATCAGTACCCTCAAGCCCTGGAAACTGCCCAGCGGGTCCATGCCCTGGAACATAAAGGTATGGCGAATGTGCACTACGTAGCTGCGGCGGCCGCCATGGCGCTGAACAATTTTGACGTTATGGAGCGCGAACTGAACTTCTTTGTGAGCGAGGACCCCACCAATCCGTTCGCTCCAGTCGCACGGCAGAATCTGGCTACTCTTACGCGTAACAAGGCGGTGCGGGCAGAGGAGGCCAACCGTCCGCCCCAGGCAATAAAAACATCGGTTGTGCTGGCATCACAAACTTTTCCCAATAGTGAGAAGTTGAAGGCGGAGCTGAATGCGTTGGGCGATGAAGCCGAGGGCGGAAGTTGCGGCGGCTGCGAGACGCTAGCCGAGGCGGAAGCACCCTCGGTGGGGGGTAACAGCGGCACAGCTTCGGATGTATCCCCGGGTCTTTCAAGCCCTGCCGGAGCGGCATGGACAATTCGTAAGAATGTGGACCAAGTGGCCCTATTTTTTGCCGCCAGCAGCCATGGACGCGTGGTGAACGATCTGGAAGTGTCCGACATCCAGATTCGCGATGACAGTAAGCCTCCCGAACAGGTGCTGCAATTTACACCACAGTCGAAGCTTCCCTTGCTGCTGGGCCTGCTAGTCGACACCAGCGGTTCGGTGCACGACCGGTTCTCGTTTGAAAAGCACGCTGCGGCGCAATTCGTCCAGAAAGTCCTAAGCAGCAGCTCCGATCTCGGTTTCATAGCGGGTTTTGCCGGCGAACCCACGGTGATGCAGGATTTCAGTTCGGATCCGGAAGAACTGGGAAAAGGGATCGCGAAGCTGAAGAACGGGGGAGGAACGGCGCTCTTCGACGCGGTGTCATTCGCCTGCTGGAAACTGGCAGCGTATCCCGAGCGCGAGCGAGTGGCGAGAGTTCTGGTGGTATTGAGTGACGGCGAAGATAATTCCAGCCACAGCAGCCTGAAGCAAAGCATCCAAGCCGCGGAAAAAACGGGTGTGACGATCTACACTGTCAGCACGAGAGAGGACCGTGGCGACAAGACGGATGCCGACAGGGTGTTAGAGCTACTGGCGGAACGCAGCGGAGGCGAGGCGATGTTTCCGGGCGACATGCTGACGCTGGGCAAGTCTTTTGATAAGCTGCGCGATGTGATCCGCAGCCGCTACTTCATTGCCTATAAGCCCGCCGATTTCCAGCCGAACGGAAACTATCGCACGATCAACATCATCGCCAAGAAAGACGGCAAGCGTCTGCAGGTTCGGGCTCGCAACGGCTACCATGCTCGCCAGGAGACCGGCCACAACTGAGAAGCAGCTGTCAGCTGTCAGCTCTCAGTGAAAAACGTCGGGCAGTTGCTGAGAAGTGATTGCGGGGGGCAAACAGCAGGTCCTTCGCTTCGCTCAGGATGACCATTTTATTTAGTGCACGATGACAATGTTTATTTAGTCCGGGATGACAATTTCTTATTTGGTCAGGATGACGACCTGAGTCATTACCCGATGTCCACCCCTTGACAGTCGAAGCTTCCGAGGCGAGACTCGGTTCAAGCCCCTGTCGTGTAATCTTTGTGTGGTTTTGATTGCCGAAGCGTGGCTGGCTGCAATTTCATGCACGGATCCGCCCAACCCGACGATCGATTCCCGTCAACGGATGCCGAGGACACGACTGCCGGGGTGAATTTGACCTCTTCAGTTGGCGCGGGAAGCGATCACTCCACCGGAAACCGGGTGTTGGAAGAAGCGGAACTGGGCTCGGCCCTCCAGTTGTTGGTGGAACGCGCGCAGTACATCACCGGTGCCACTGGAACGGCCCTCGCTCTGGCCCAGGGTGAGGAGATGGTTTGCCGCGCCAGCGCCGGTTCTTCAGCGCCGGCAGTCGGGGCTCGGTTGCAAGTTCGTTCCGGATTGACCGGGGAAAGCATTGCCCGCCGGCAGTTGCTGCGGTGTGACAACGCGGAAACCGACCCACGGGTGAATCTGGAAACATGCCGGGCGCTGGGCATTGCCTCCATCGTGGTTTTGCCGTTGCTGCGGCGTACGGGCGAGATTCGCGGCCTGCTCGAGCTATTTTCCGATCATCCGTATGCTTTCGAAGAACGCGATCTTATCGCGCTGGAGCGCATGGCCGACCTCACTTTGACGGCACTCGACCTGGCCGAGCGGCGGCAGAGCCTGGCGCCGACGCTCCGGCAAGAGGCGGGGAGATCGCAGGAATCTCCGTCGGCAGGAAGTGCGCGATCGGGACCTGTAATTCCCATTCATTCGGGGTTCGGTGAGCCCCCACTCGGCGAATCAGGCGGCGAATCGACGAGTTCGTCGGCGCCGTCACCATCAAGCCTGCCATCGCTGGTTTCAGTGCCTGATGCCATGCGCCGGGTGCAAAAATGCGCTGCCTGTGGATTTCCGGTTTCCGAGGGAAGAGTCTTCTGCATCGATTGCGAGAGGGACAGGAAGGACTTTGAGAAGCAGCAGCGCGAGAAGGAGCAGGGCAAAATCGAACAAGAAAAGGTAAAACAAGGCGAAGGCGATATGCCGTCCGCCTCAGCGGCGGCGATGCCCGAGGAAATTGTTCCGGCCTTCCTGACAAACTATGCGCCCGCCCAAGAATCGTGGTTCGCGAACCACATCAATCTGCTGGCGATCATCGTCCTGATTCTGGGCGTACTCGTTGCCATAGTGGTATTTCGATAACTACTCGTGCACTCACGAGCGCCGTTTTCCTTGACAAATTCAGAGCAGAATCATAGTCTGCGCTTAATCCCTTGTTTGCACACAAAGGTGTCCGAGAATGAAAAATGTGTATGAAGTTTTGCGGCAAAAGGAACTTGAACTAACCAGGCTGGAAAAAGAAGTTGAGGCCTTGCGCGTCTCCGCTCCCCTGCTTTCGGACGAAAAGGAGACGCTGGCTGAAGCGCCTATGCCTAAGCCCAGCCTGGCCGCCCCCGTCCCGCAGCAGCCGGTCCGTATTCCCCCAGTGGTTGCCGCTCAGGCTGCAGCTCCGCCAGCACGCGTGGCCGGATGGGAAGATGCATCGAAGCGCTGGCCATAATCCAATTGCTGGTCGCTGTTGGTGCGCGGCTTGCCCCCGCGTCTCCATCATTGAAACGGCCGTCATTGCAATAGCCCTGGATCGTAAGCTCCTGGGCTATTATTTTGTCTTATTATTTTCCCTATCCGGGGGCGTTTTCAGTCCTGCATGGTGAACGCCAGGGCCAGTAATGTCTTCTGCTCAACCTCGTGCGCCTTTGCTGAACCGGTAGCCGGACTCGCACTGGCAGAACGTTTCACCGAAAGCACGGGCCTTTCACCGGCGATGCGCTTCAGGCGCGGAAGCATGTAGGAGAGCGCGCCCATGTTGGACGGCTCCTCCTGCACCCACACAATATCTCGCGCTGTCGCGTGGCGCTCAAGTTCCGCAGCCAGTTCGGCCTCCGGGAAGGGATACATCTGCTCCAGGAAAATTATGGCGGTACTCAAGTCGTTGCGCTTCTGACGCTCGGCGCGAAGCTCGTGTCCGATCTTCCCGGTGCAGATCAGAATCCGCTTGGCGTCCTGCGCCTGGGCGTCCGGGATCACCGGCAAGAACCGCTGATGGGTCAGATCTTCGAGCGGAGAGAGCGCATCCGGATGGCGCAACATGCTCTTCGGCGTGAACACGACCAAGGGCTTTCTCCACTTGCGCAACGCCTGCCGACGCAGCAGGTGGAAATATTGTCCGGCGTTCGAGGGCTGGCAAATCTGGATATTGTCTCGCGCCGCCAGCTGCAGGAAGCGCTCGATGCGCGCGCTCGAATGCTCCGGACCCTGGCCTTCGTATCCGTGCGGCAGCAATAACACAAGGCCGGAGAGCAGTCCCCACTTGTCTTCACCCGCGCACACAAACTGATCGATCACCGCTTGCGCCACGTTCGCGAAATCGCCAAACTGCGCTTCCCACAAAACAAGCGCTTCGGGATAATCGCGGCTGTAGCCGTATTCAAATCCCATTACACCCGCTTCCGAAAGCGTCGAGTTGTAGATGTCGCATGCCGCCTGACCCGGCGCAATGTGGCGCAGCGGAACGTATTCGGTTTCATCCTGAATATCGAGCAGCACCGAGTGGCGCTGATTGAAGGTCGCGCGCCGCGTGTCCTGGCCGCTGAGGCGCACTGGAATCCCTTGCTTTAACAGGCTCGCAAAAGCCAGGGCCTCCGCCATGCCGTAGTCGATGGGCTTTTTGCCCGTCCCCATCTCCTCGCGCTGCTCGAGCAATTTCTTCACCTTCGGATGGATGTGGAAGCCCTCCGGATAGGTAGTCAAATGCCCGGTGAGCTCCACCAACTCGTCGCGCGCAACGCCCGTCGGCTGTTCGTATTCGGGTTTGTAGCGGCCGCCAAAGTAGCCATCCCAGTATTTTGGAAGATCGCGCATCATCGGCTTCTTGGTGACTTGCGTGGCGCTTTTCTGTGCGGCCTCGTACTCGTTCTTGATGGCTCCAACCCGCTCCGCGAGATTCTCGATGGCGAGTTGTTTCGCATAAATCTGGTACAACGGCGGATGCTCTTTGATCGCCTTGTACATCAGCGGTTGGGTTACCGTGGGATCGTCCACCTCGCTATGCCCGTGACGCCGGTATCCGATCAGATCGATGACTACGTCGGTGCCGAATTTGTAGCGGTACTCGGTCGCGATGCGCGTGATTCGCAGCACCGCGTCCACATCTTCACCATTCACATGAAAGATCGGAATCGCCTGTCGCCGGGCCAGTTGCGCGGAGAAGCGCGAAGAATGCTCTTCGCGGGCGTTGGTGGTGAATCCGACCAGGTTGTTGACGATTACGTGGACCGTTCCGCCCACGGTATAGCCGCCGAGGTCGGCGTAGTTGATGGTCTCGGCGGTGATGCCTTGTCCCGCAAATGCGGCATCGCCGTGCACGAGCAGGGGCAGATATTTCGCCTTGCCGCCTTCACCGGCGCGGTCCTGCTTGGCCCGGGTGCGCCCCACTGTTACCGGATTCACGGCTTCAAGGTGGCTGGGATTCGACACCAGATGGATATGAATTTTCTTGCCGCTCCGGGTGCGGTAGTCGCCGGTTGCGCCCATGTGGTACTTCACGTCACCCGAGCCCAATACGCTGCGCGGGTCCACGTCCTCAAATTCCGCAAACACCTGTTCCGCCGGACGTTTGGCCAAATGAATGATGACGTTCAGCCGCCCGCGGTGACTCATACCCATCACCAGCTCCACCGCGCCGCGCTCGCCGGCCGCTTCCAGAACCTCATCCACCGCCAGCAACAGCGACGTGTTGCCTTCAAGTGAAAATCGTTTATTGCCAAGGTATCGCTGCTGCAGCGTTTGTTCGAACAAGTCGGCGCGCAGCAGCAAGTCCAGAGCGCGCTCGTGGTCGACTGCCGCTGGTTCCGCCTCGATGCGTTCCTGAATCCAGCGCCGCCGCACCGGGTCGGCGATGTGCATGAACTCAAGGCCTACACTGGCGCAGTAGATGCGCCGCGCTTCGCGCGCCCATTCGTTGTCGATCTGCAGGTCGGGATGCGGCTGCGGAGGCAACAGACCGAGCGGGTTCAGTTCGGCCTCCAGATACCCATATTGCCGGAACAGCCCAAACACACGTTCCCGTTCGTAGTTTTCAATAATGGCAGGAATTGCGACAGCGCCTGGTTTTCGAGTTGAAGTAGCCATAAAAGGTCTCCTATAGAATAACGGATGGATCAGGATTTTGTAGTTACCAGCGTCCACATTGGGAGCGCCCTTATGACCAACGGAATTATCGATGTGCCGAGCCGGTACACGGTGCCCGAAACTCTGGCACGTCTGCAGTCGGTCCTCAAAGAAAAAGCTTTGACCGTCTTTGCGCTGATCGACCACAGCGGTGAGGCGGGGAAAGCCGGCCTTACCATGCGCCCCACGCAATTGCTGATCTTCGGCAGTCCAAAAGGCGGTACCCCTTTGATGGTCGCTGCGCCGAGGCTGGCTATCGACCTTCCGCTGAAGGCGCTGGCGTGGCAGGACGAGCACGGCCAGGTGTGGCTCTCCTACAATTCGCCGGAATACCTTCAGCAGCGGCACGGGTTTCCGGCCGACCTCATGAAAAATATCGCCGGAATCGCTGCGTTGGTTCAGAAGGCTGTGGAATAATGGCGGCCTGCCAGAATCCCTGGTTCGAGCATGCCCGATAATACGAACCCTAACCGCGCTCGCGATCACCTGGCCAACGAACGCACCTTTCTGGCGTGGCTGCGGACCGGGGTTGCGACCATCGTTTTCGGATTCGCGATTGGACGCTTTTCCATTGCGCTGCGCGAATTCATGAAGCTGCAAGGGTATGCGTCCAGTACCCCGGGCTTTACGACGTGGCTGGGCATTATTTCAGCGGTCGGCGGAGTCCTGCTGATTCTGGCTGGGTTGAAGCGCTATCGTCAGACCAAAGTGCAACTCGACTCGGACACTTTTGAGCCCGCCGGTTCGGTGATTGATGTCGTGTCTTGCTTGCTGGCCATTTTTGGATTAGTGCTGGCGGGCTATCTGGCGTACATCGAAATTTTCAACAAATGAGCGACGAGTGATTCATGGCGAATGAAGGAGAAAAAGAAGCCGCGGGGCGCGCCGCCGCGAAGCTGGTTCGCGACGGAGATATTGTTGGCCTGGGCACCGGCTCGACGGCTTACTTCACGGTTCTGGCGCTGGGCGAGCGGGTTAAATCGGGATTGAAGATCATCGGAATTCCGACTTCCGTGCATACCGCCGACATGGCGCGCGCAGTTGGTATTCCGCTGACCACGCTTGACGATCATCCGGAGATTGACATCACTATTGATGGCGCCGATGAGGTCGATCCCAAGCTCAATTTGATCAAAGGCGGGGGCGGTGCGTTGACACGCGAGAAGGTGATCGCATTCGCTTCCAAGAAGATGGTCGTGGTTGCGGACTCGAGCAAAGTGGTTGCGACGCTTGGCAAGTTTCCGTTGCCGGTGGAAGTAATTTCGTTTGCGCGGACTGTGGTTGAGAAGAAGATCGTGGCGCTCGGGGCGTCGCCGAAATTGCGAATGAAGGCCGATGGCAGTCCTTTTCTTACCGATAATGGCAACCAGATTCTCGATTGCAGCTTTGGGAAGATTGCAGATCCTCCGGTGCTGGCGCTTGCCTTGAGGGATATTCCGGGAATCGTTGAACAGGGTCTTTTTATTGGGCTTGCAACGATGGCATTGGTGGGACGCGCAGACCGCGTGGAAGAGCTGCGGCAGGTTAAGCCGTAATCTCGCTCAGAGCCGCTAGCATCTGCTCCACTTCGTCGACGGTGTTGTAGTGCACCAAGCCGATGCGGAGAAATCCTCCGAGCCGCTCAACGTCTAGCTTTTCAGTAAGGTTCAGAGCGTAGTAGTTTCCGTCCCAGGTGAAGATGCCACGCTCGCCTAGCTTGGTTGCCAATTCCAGCGGGGAGTGGCCTTCGATGCGGACCGCGAAGGTCGAACATCTTTCCTGATTTTCGAGGCGCTGCCGGTCGCTGATGCCGTACAGCTTCAGGCCGGGGATGGCGAGCAGGCCTGCGATCATCTTTTCCATCAGCGCGCGCTCGTGCTTACCAATGGCTTCGTGCGTGGCCAGGATCGCGGCGCGCCGGGCTGTAATCGCGGGGTTCGCGTGCCGGCCAAGTCCTTCCCAGTAATCGACGCAGGCCTTGATTCCGGCGATGCCCTCGTGGTTCAGCGTACCCAATTCCCAGCAGTTGGGAATGCAGTCGGTGTTGGGCCGTACTTTATAGGGACGCAGTCTCTTCAGATGCTCGCGCTTGCCGTAGAGCACGCCCATGTGCGGACCGAAAAATTTGTACGTCGAGCACGCCAGGAAATCGCAGTCGAGCGCGCGCACGTCGATCGGTCCATGGGGAGCGTAGTGGACGGCATCGATGTAACTCAACGCTCCCGATTGCCGGGCCAGTCGCACCACTTCGGCGACGTTGTTGATCGTGCCTACCGCATTCGACGCATAGCCGACCGCCACGATACGCGTGCGCTTTCCAATTTTTGCCGCCAGGTCGTCCATGTCGAGGGTGCAGTCTGCTTCGTTGAATGGGACCGCGCGGATGACTACGCCTTTTTCTTCCAACGCTTTCCAGGGTGAGAAGTTGGCGTCATGGTCGAGGAGCGTGAGCACGATTTCGTCGCCGGGGCCGAGTTCGCGCCCGAGTGCGCGGCTCATGGCGAAGGTGAGCGATGTCATGTTCGCGCCGAAAACGATTTCATCGGCATCGCAATTCAGGAAATCGCCCATGGCCGAGCGAGCATCCGAAATCATCCGGTCGGTGTTGCGGCTGGTCTGGTATGCGCCGCCGCTGTTGGCGTTGTTGCGCGCAAGATAGTCCGCGATGGTTTCAATCACACGCTGCGGCACCTGCGTGCCGCCGGGGCCATCCAGAAAAACCGCGGGATGCCCATTGACGGTCTGCGCCAGCGCGGGGAACTGCGAACGAACCCAGGTGACGTCGAAGGCGGTGGACGAAGGTGAAGCCGGTTCCGCAATTGGCATAGCAGACATTCTACTTCGGCTCAGGGGACGGGCGAGGGCGCCCGTCTCTCCACAGGCGATTGCTATGCGTTTGGAAGAGTCGGTTGCCTGCTTTTTCCTTTGTTGCCCGCGTCCAGGCGGATGCGCGTGACCCGCGTTGTTTCCTGGACCAGATCGCCGGTGGCGGGAGTCTTGTCTCCCGCCATCACTGAACCTGCGGCTAGAGCAAAGCGCAGTGCATCCGCTTGATCATCAAAATACAAAATGACTTGTCCCGACATAAATACTTCTCCCTGAGTCTGACGTTCCCGGGTCCGCATGGAGCTAGCGACACTGGGAAAGATCAATCTAAAACGCAGGTGGCGCATCAACCGACGAGTGTTGGTGGCAACTCCAATTTCAATGATTGTCGAAGAATGCGGGGGCGGGTGATAGTGCTTTTGTTGGTTCTCACCCCAGTTCTCAGTTCCTATTTCCCGGATTCGTCGGATGGCCCGAGACGGGGCAAGCCCCGTCTCTACACGACATTTTTCCGCAGGCTGCCAGGGGAGAGGACGGCCAAAACGGGCGGGGCGAGTTCTTGCTTCTTAAGGCGATGACCCTGCGTGCATTCGAACAGGCTCATTTTTTGCATGCCGTGTTTCCCTTGATCACCATCTAAGGATAGAATCGTCTTATAGCTACAGGGCTAAATAGCGACACCGGACGGCATGCTAAAGGTTTCGGAAAATCGGGGCATATTTGTCAGAGCAGTGTGTGTACTCTGCGTTGCCCTGGTGTGCGTGATGGGGACGGTACAGGCCACCCACTCGCATCCCGAGAACTCGACCACATCCCATCACTCCTGCTCGATCTGCGCGACGGCCCACGTCGGGCTTAATACTCAAACCGTTGCATCTGCGCCGGTTTTAGTCACGGCAGCCCTGGCGAGTCCGGTTGCCGCGGTTTCCCTGATCTTCCGTCCCAGCACCACCCAGTTCATTCGTCCTCCACCTCCAACTGCGCTCTGATACGCGCCTGGTCCTTAGGTATCCCCGAGAATAGCGCGAGCATCGATCTTCCATGCGATCGGACTCGCTCCCGAACATTTGTTGGAGGAATCATGCATTTGTCTTACAAGAGCTGGCTGGCCGTGGTTATTGCGGCGGTTGCGGTGATGTTGGGTGTGGCGGCTGCTGCGAATCCTCAGTCGGGCGGGAGCGCAGGATCGATTATTGGCTCGGTATTAGACCAGTCGGGCGCGGTGGTGGCGAATGCCAGTGTCGAGATTCACAACCCGGTGACCGGCTTTGACCGGACGACGACCACGGACGGTAAGGGGAGTTTCAGTTTCCAGAACGTGCCGTTTAACCCCTATCACATGACGGTGAAGGCCGCGGGCTTTGCCCAATACGCTCAGGATGTGGAGATCCGGTCGGCGGTGCCGGCGGCGGTGCAAGTCAATTTGGCGGTAGCGGCGAGTTCCGACACGGTAACGGTTGAGGCGTCCGGAGACCTGGTGGAGAATGATCCGACTTTCCATTCCGACGTCGACAAGGAGTTGATCGACAAACTTCCGACGGGAAGCGGGTCGTCGTCAATGAGCGCGCTGGTTGGGCTGGCAACGCCGGGGGTTGCGTCCGATTCCGACGGGCAAATCCACGGATACGGCGACCACGCGGAGAACTCGTTCTCGATCGACGGCCAGCCCATGACCGACCAGTCGAGCAAAACCTTTTCCAATCAGGTGTCCGTCGATTCGATTCAATCGATGGAAGTCATTGCCGGCGCTCCGCCCGCGGAGTACGGGGGCAAGACGAGTGTCGTTATTGTGGCGGCCACGCGCTCGGGCCAGGGTATAACCACCCCCCACGGCAGCATTACAACTTCCTACGGTTCGTTTGGGTCGACTAACGCGTCGGCCGATCTCGCTTACGGGGGCAAGAAGTGGGGAAACTTCATTTCCGTGGGCGGTTTGAACAGCGGCCGGTTCCTGGATGCCCCGGAATTCGCGGTGGTGCACGACAAGGGCAACGAACAGAACGTTTTCGATCGCGTCGACTTTCAAATTTCGACCGCCGACTCGATTCACCTCAACCTCGGCTACAGCCGGAGCTGGTTCCAGACGCCGAATTCGTTGGACGCGGAAAATGCGACCGCCTGGAATGGGCTGGACGGAGTACTTCCTGGAACGCCAGGAACGCTGGAGAACTACGGCGGCGTCGTTCCGATCGGCACTCCCACCGGCTTCACTCCCGGTGTCACCGTCGGCGCAGCGGATCAACGCTCGAAGATTGGGACCTTTAATATCGCGCCTTCCTGGACGCGGCTTATCAGCACGAACTCCGTGTTTACCTTAGGAGCTTTTGTTCGCCGTGACAATTACAACTATTATCCGAGCAACGATCCGTTCGCCGACCTGGGGCCACCGAGCCTGCAGAGGCAGTCGGTGGGTCAGAATCGGACGCTGACCAACACGGGGATTCGATCCGACGTTTCCTATGTCAAAGGGATCAACAACATTAAGGCTGGCGCTACTTACGAACAAACGTTCTTGAACGAGAATGACAGTATTGGGATTGTCGACCCCGCCTACAACGCGCCCTGCATAACGCTGGCGACGGCCGCGCCCCCCAATGTTCCGGTGCTGGGTTTTACCGATCCCTCGCAATGCGCCGGGTTTGGCTTTCAGGAAAACATTGCCGCCAACTCTCCCGGGACTGCCTTTTATCCGAACTACAATCCGATTCTGGCTCCTTACGATTTGACCCGCGGAGGCACTTCGTATCTGTTCAAAGGCCACACGGACGTAAAGGAGCTTGCTCTCTACATTCAGGATGCAATCACGGTCGGGCACTGGTCGATGAACATTGGCTTGCGCGGGGATGTCTACAACGGCCTTACGATCGCCAGCCAGGCCGAGCCGCGCATCGGACTTTCTTACAACATCAAGAAGACGGGCACGGTTCTTCGCGCGTCTTACGCGCGCACGCTGGAATCTCCGTTTAATGAAAATCTGATACTTTCCAGCATCGGGTGCAGCAACCCGGTTTTGAGTCCGCTCCTTTCCTGTTCGCCGGCCGTGCCTGGCACCTTTCAGGCCAATCCGTTGAATCCCGGATTCCGCAATGAATTTCACGTCGGCCTGGAGCAGGCCTTTGGACGCTACCTGGTGTTTTCCGGGGAGTGGATCACGAAATACACGCACAATGGCTACGATTTCAGCGTGCTGGGCAATACTCCAATCACGTTTCCGATTGAGTGGCACAACGCCAAAATTCCGGGATACGCGGGCAGCCTGAAAGTGCCGAGCCTGCATGGCTTTTCGGCGCAGATGGTGTTTTCGAGCGTGGCCGCGCGTTTCTTCCACCCGCAGATTGGTGGAGCGGGCGCGACGGTGTCGACTACCGATCTACCTTTCCGTATTGACCACGACGAAAAATTCAACGAGACCACGCATTTGCAATATCAGCCGTGGAAGCGCGGTCCGTGGGTCGGCTTCAATTGGCGCTACGATAGCGGTCTGGTGGCGGGCAATGCGCCTTGCTACGGGGTAGATCCCGGTAATGATTGTACGCAGTCAACCACGTTCAACGGGCAGCCTGCCGTCTTTTTACAGGACGCTTTCGGCAATCCTTTGAGCGCCGATCAGGAGTATGAGGCTGGGTTCACTTGCGCCGGCGTGCACGCAACTCCGACTACTCCGCTGCCTTCGACATGCCTGGCGTCGCAGTTTGGGTCGAATCTCATCAAGGTACCGGCGCCGAATACCGAGAATGACGACCACAATCCGCCGCGCATCGCGTCGCGCAGCCTGTTTGACGCTTCGGTGGGCGATGACAATCTTTTCAAAGGCGACCGCTATAAATGGAGTCTTATGCTGACCGCCATCAACATCACCAATAAGCTGGCGCTTTATAACTTTCTTTCGACCTTTAGCGGTACGCACTATGTGACGCCGCGCGCGCTGACGGCTCAGCTCGGGTTCCACTTCTAGGCTGATTGAGGGGACGGGCGAGGGGGCCCACGAAGGCAACAGCAACGGCAGCGGACAAGAGTGTCCGCTCCACACAACCAATACGTCGCTCCATCGAGTTGTTACCGCAACTTTGCGTATTCGGCTTTGGCTTCTTGCAGGAGAGGGAGGTCCTGGTCGGCGTCTTTCCAGTCGGCGAGAAAATTCTGATAGGCGATGCGAGCTTTCGGAGCGTCGCCCTGCTTCTGAAACAAGCGGCCTAACTCCAGTTGAGCGACAACGAACAGTATGTCCGGGTAGTGGTGGGATTTCAGGTCTACGACCGTCTGGAGATCCTGCTGGGCTTCGGAGTAACGTCCAGCCTGTTCATAGGCAAGACCGCGAACAAAAAAAACGGCGGGATTGGCGCGGTCGTAGAGCGCGGCGGTGTTAATGAAATCAATGGCCTTTGCCGGATCGGCCTTTGCGGGATCTGCCGGCCGCAAGGCGGCGATGGCGCGAATTATGGGAATGGTCACGTTTACCGCCATGGTGTCGTTTGGATGAGCCTTCTGGATTCCCTCGGCCAACGCGAAGGCTTGCTGGTCCTGCCGCAAGATCGCCAACGCCGATGCCACGCTGCCCATCACGGAAGGAACCCGGGATATGCCGAGCGCCTGGTTGGCGTCGCTATTGGCCGCGGCACGATTGCCCACCAATGCCTCCACGCTGGCAAGCCCGGCTTCGATGTTGGCTCGGCCTTGAAGGTGCAGGCGATCCAACGCATCTTCGTCCTGGCGCGCAAACTCCCGCGCCTGGCGCACTTGTCCACGGGTGCTGGCGAGGCTGAAACGGAAGTCAAGAAGCTTCAACTCTCCGTTGGGAGCTCCGGCGGCACTCTGCAGTTCCTTCTCCATGTCGGCGTCTTTGCCTTCACACCAGTCCAATAGAGCCAGTCCCGCATAGTAGGTGGCAGCAGGAAGCTTGCGCTGGAAGGCGGTATTGAAGGTGGCGCGTGCCTCCTCAATCCGGTTCAGTCCGGTGTAAGCCTCGGCGAGATTCTCATAGCCGCTCACCATATCAGGATCGAGCTCTACGGCGCGCCGGGCGTTCTCCAGCGCGTTGTCGAACTGTCCGAGCCGGTTATAGATGTTCGCCAGATTGTTGACCGGGGTGGCGTCCCGTGGGTAGGTCTGGCGATAGAGTTCATAGGCGGTAATGCCTTTATCGAGTTGGCCGCTGTCCGAATAATAGTGGGACATGATGTAAAGCTTTTCACGCTCACTGGCCCGATCGCGCAGCTCGAATGCCTTCTGACGGTTCTGCTCCGACAGTTCGGTTTGATCGAGGTTGGAGAAGACCACCCCGAGGCGGGCATAGGCCATGGCGAAGTTAGGATCGATCTCGATCGCCTGCTGGTAGCTCGGAATAGCGCCCAGTTCGTCGCCCATGTTGTGCCTGGCATCACCGAGACTCAGCGCCTTCAGCGCGTCGAGCGAGGGAGTGGTGGCCATGGAGAGCGACATGTCGTATTTCTGCACCATGGATAACGATTCGCCGAGTTGACGCCGCAGTCTGGTCGCGGCGCCATGCAGCGTGTTCAGGACATCTTCTTTCCGTCCGGTCTGAGCTTGCTGGCGTCCGAGCGAATCGCCGGAAACAATGTTGATTGCTTCCAAAGTGACAACGTACTGGCCTCCGACGCTATCAATGCTGCTGTTCAGCATGGCCTTGACGCCATCCCGCTGACAGATTTCGCGGCCGACATCGGTGGTGATTCGATCGCCGGGGCTGCGCCCCATGAACTGCAACGTCTGGCGGATCTTCTGGTCGGGAAAGACATTCAGGTACGGAGACTGCTCGAGATCGACGGCCAGCGCTTTCTTGAGCGCGCCATCAAAAATGGGGTCGGCGGTGGTGTTTACGAAATCGGTAATCAGGATCGAATCTTTCTCGGTGAGCGCATGGCTGCGCTTGAGAAATACGAGCCCCATGCCGGCGGCGACCAGTGTCACGATCAGAGCCGGAACGATCCAAAAGGGCAGTTTGCGACTCTGGCCGATCACGCCTGGGAACACTCCTGGGAGAGAGTCACTCATGGTAGGCCCGAGGTTATGGCAAGTCAAACCTTGCGGTTCTAACGAGTTATACGGCGCGGCTGGGAGACAAGTTCACCCGTTCGCAGGGGCGAAGATTGCGCTGTGTTTTGTATGGCTTAAGGGCTTCACGCCAATGCGCCGGAGAGCGAGGGCGGCTAGAAGGTCACTCTTTCCCGTTACGGAAGTTTACCGCCGAACCGCCCAACGCTTTCCTGCTGGTTCGGTGCCTGTTATCAATGAGTGTTGCTTTCTATCGCCACTGGGAAGCGCGGCCAGGCTTCCGCGGCAGGAGTTCGTCCGAATGGAGACTCGCCCTCAATCGTGGGGTGACATGAGCGCGGCGGCACGCTTCTTTACGTCCGTGGTGGTGCTCTGCGGGACGCTCGTCCTGGCCTATTCCTTCCTGCACGGTAAGAGCGAGAATCCGCTCAAATTTGTCTGCTATCTGGTAATTACGATGGCGGCCTCGCGGCTCAAAGTGAACCTGCCCGGAATTACCGGCACGATGTCGGTAAACTTTTTGTTTCTGCTGGTGGGTGTACTGGAACTGAGCTTGTCGGAAACCATGGTGCTCGGTTGCGCGGCGGTGATGGTGCAGTGCTTCGGCGGCGAGCGTCCGGTTCCGGTTCAAATTGCTTTCAACCTTTGCTCAACGGCGTTGGCTATCGCCGCGACCTTCGCGGCGTATCGCTATTCCCTGGGGCATCGGGCGGTGAATAACCCGTCGACGCTGCTATTCCTGGCGGCGTGCGTTTACTTCGTGACCAACACGCTGCCGGTTGCGACCCTCGTCTCTTTGACGGAACATAGGTCTCTGCGAAAAATCTGGTCAGAGTGCTATTTCTGGAGCTTTCCGTACTACCTGGTGGGCGCGGGCGTGGCCGGCATGATGAGCTGGCTGCACGATTTTACCGACTGGCAGACGTCGCTGCTGACGCTTCCGGTGGTGTACCTCATCTACCGTTCCTACCGCCTTTACCTCGGCAAGCTGGAAGATGAGAAGCGGCACGTGGAAGAGATGGCTGACTTGCACATGCGCACGATCGAGGCCCTAGCACTCGCCATTGAGGCCAAGGATCAGACAACTCACGACCACTTGCAGAGAGTTCGGGTCTACGCCGTCGAGGTTGCGAAGGAACTCAAGATTGACCGCTCGGAAATGGAGGCCCTGCAGGCCGCAGCGCTGCTCCATGACATCGGTAAGCTGGCGATTCCCGAACACATCGTTTCGAAACCGGGCCGCCTCACGCCGGAAGAATTCGAGAAAATGAAGATTCATCCGCTGGTGGGAGCGGAAATCCTGGAACGGGTGCAATTTCCGTATCCGGTGGTGCCCATCGTGCGGGCTCATCACGAAAAGTTCGACGGGACGGGCTATCCGAACGGATTGCGCGGGACCGATATTCCGATTGGCGCCCGCATCCTGGCGGCGGTCGATTTTCTCGATGCGCTGGCTTCCGATCGCCAATACCGGCGTGCGCTGCCGCTGCATGAAGCGATGGCGCGGCTGGTCGATGAATCGGGAAAGTCGTTTGATCCGCAAGTGGTGGCGGTGCTCGAACGGCGGTATGTGCAGCTGGAGCAGCTGGTCCACCAACGCACAGACAACCTGGGCAAGCAGAAGCTATCGACGGAAGTCAAGGACCAGGAGGGCGATGTAGAGCCGGCGATCAAGCCCGCAGCCGGGTTCGAGGCGCAAGGGAAGCGGCGGACACCGGAACGGAGTTTCCTGAGTTCGATCGCAGCGGCACGTCAGGAAGCGCAGACTCTTTTCGAACTCAGTCAGGACCTGGGGGCTTCCCTCAGTCTGGGCGAAACGCTTTCGGTGTTTGCGGTGAAGTTGCGCCGCGCGATGCCTTACGACGCGATTGCGATCTACGTGCGACAGGGCGACGAACTTGTGCCGGAATATGTGAATGGCGACAACTTCCGGCTGTTCGCTTCGCTGCGCATTCCGATTGGGCAGGGGCTCTCGGGGTGGGTGGCGCAGAACCTTAAGCCGATTCTGAACGGCAATCCTTCGGTCGAGCCCGGGTATCTGAACGATGTTTCGAAGTACAGCACGCTGAACTCGGCGCTGGCCGTCCCGCTCGAGGGCTTGCAGGGTGTGGTCGGCGTCGTGGCTTTATACCACGCGGAAAAAGATTTCTTTACCTCCGACCACCTGCGCATTCTGCTGGCGGTCAGTTCCAAGATGGCGCTGGCCATCGAGAACGCCATGAAATACGAGCAGGCGGAGAGTTCGGCGGTTACCGATTACCTCACCGGTCTTCCCAATGCGCGCTCGCTGTTCCTGCAACTCGACCGGGAACTGGCACGCTGCAAACGCGATAATACAACTCTTACCGTGATGGTCGCTGACATGGACGGTTTCAAGCAGATCAACGATCGTTTCGGACATCTGGAAGGGAACCGCGTCCTGCGCCTGTTTGCGCACTCACTGAAGGAAACCAGCCGTGAGTACGATTATGTCGCGCGCATGGGCGGCGACGAATTCGTGGTGGTCGCTCCTGGGCTGACCCCCGAAGCTGCCGCGCGCAAAGCGGAACAGATGAGAGATCTGGCGCAACAAGCGGGAAAGGCAATCTGTAATGAGGACATTCTATCGTTGAGTGTGGGAAAGTCCGTCTACCCTGAGGACGGGATGGATGCTGAAAGGATTCTTTCGGAAGCCGACAAGCGCATGTATCTGCAGAAGCGGAGTCAGTCGAATCCGAAAAACCGCCGTCTGTATCCGCGGGTGCGCGGCCGGCTTACCACGGAAATTTCTGGCAGCGGCCAGGAACGAGCGACTCTGGGCATTCTTACAAATCTAAGCCTGGGCGGTTGCTACGTTGAGACCAGAGGCTTCTTGTTACCGGGATCGAAGTTAAAACTTACCTTCTCCCACGAACATACCAACGTGTCGATTGAAAGTGAAGTGGTGCGGATGGACATGGGTATTGGAGCGGCGCTGAAGTTCAATGAAGCCACGCACGAGACGCGGCTGGCGGTGCAGCGCATTTTGGAGCAGTTGGCCAGCCTGGAAGCCGTGGTTGATCTAAAGCGAAGCCAAAACGCCGTGGCCGCGAGCAAACTCTAACGCGCACTCCAACCCGCACTTCCGAATCATGCGGGAACGGCGATCGGGCGAATCTGAATCAGCGGAGCGCTATTACCCGAGATGCTGCGTGGTTTCGAGAGCCCTTGCCGTAACATGTTCGCCGTGGGCACGCCCGTCCGGTAGAACGACTTTTCGCAGTCTGCGGTGGATGGGCCCCGCATACTTCCTTCCATATAGGCCAAGCCGGGACAGCGCGAGCAACTGCTGACGTGCGAGCACGACGAGCAGACGGTGAGGTCTTTGGCCTGGATCGAGCGAACCTCTTTCATCTGCGGGGAATAGTTCCAGATATCCAGAAACTTCTGTTGACGAATATTTCCCGTGGGAAGTGGAAACTGCACGCAGGGAAAGACGTCGCCGTAAGGCGAAATGTAGCAGAAGGAATGGCCCGCGCTGCAGGAGTAGCCCTCGAGATCCTCCTCCGAGGGAGTCTTGGGAGGAGCGCAGAACTCTTCCTGGTTGCCGACAAGGGCGGGATTGCCGAAAATTTCGGGCAGTTCTTCTCCGGGAATGCGCAGCGAAAGAACGGATGTGTCTCCATCCATCATCGGCGTGATCGTAGGATCCAACGTGTACTGCACGCCGAGTTCAGCGGCCAGATTCTGCACGCCGCTGTGGTCGGAAGAATTCGCGGTCATCAGCACATTGGCGATGGTCACCCGCAAACCTTGCGCGCGCAAAAAACGAATGGCTTTGATGGTGCGCTCGAACGAGTGCGGCAGCTTGGTGATAGCGTCGTGGATTTCAGGACGATGCGAATAAACGCTGATCTGGATGGTATCTACGCCGAGTTCGCGAATTCTGCGCGCTTCTTTTGCGTGGATCATTACCGCATTGGTCTTGATCTTCACGTTGAACATGAGACGCCGGGCGTATTCGACAATCTCAAAAAAATCGCGGCGCAGGAAGACCTCGCCGCCGCTGAAAGTGATAAAGAAAACGCCCGCCTCGGCCAGTTGATCGAGCACGTCCTTGATTTCAGCGGTCGTCATCTCGCCGTGGTCGTCGTGATCGAGATAACAATGCACGCAGCGCTCGTTGCAGCGATACGTGACGTCCATATGCACCGCGAGCGGCACGCCCAGGTTGAACGCCTTCTGGCCTACTTCCGTCATCAGGCTCATCGGGGCGTGTCCGAAGGCAGCGGTTGATTGGAAACGAGAAGAATTCCGTGGCCGGAAAGTTCGGCGACGAACTCCTCGGCGTCCGCCTGGGCCTGCTCGGGATCGACATCGAATTGCTCGCAGATCCGGTCGCGAACAATTTCCCGGAGAGGAGTGTGCCCGTCGGCAGCCTGAAAGATGGCGGTTGCGACTTCGTTCAGCGTGAAGAATGTCGAATCGGCCGAGTTCATGACCATCATTTCGCCGGCTAATGCTCGCGCGGCAATGGCAGAACTGCGCGAAATATAAATGCAAGCTTCAGACATGCGATGGCTCTCCCTGGAAGGCGCGGACCTGGTCCCACACCTTGGCATCAGGATAGAACGTTAGACGACGAATGGGAACCCTGGCAACGAAATCGCAAGCTGTGGCGAAGAGCTTTTCCACCAAGCCCTGGTCTTCGGCGAAGAACAGAATATTGCGCATGAGGCAACGCACGGCCTCCGCGGACGACAACTCATCGGCGCGATTCTGCGGCCCTTTCTCCAGGAAAAACAGAGCCGAGACCGGCGCAGCGCAGTTTTCGCCAGCTTTGGCCAGTTCTCCGGCGAAAGGGGTGCCGAACGCCGAGTATCCGCCGGCGTGGGGGCGCAGGTATGAGATTTCGTCGGTAAGCAGGGTGATGTCGGCCGGGGCGAGCCGCGTCATTGTGGTTTTCCCGGCGCCGGAAACACCTGAAAACAGGTACGCCTGCCCGTCGCAAATCGCGCTGGCGGCGTGCAGCAGAAATCCACCGCGGTCGGCAAGAATCAGGCTGTGCACAATGCGCAGCACCGAATCGAGCGAATAAGGGTTGGCGTTCTGCCTGACGCTGCCTCGTCCAGTGCGCGGGTCCCAGCGCGCTCGGAAGTCCCCGCGCTCCAGCAGCCACTGGCCGCCGTCCCGTCGCACCCGAACATCGTCGTCGGAAACCGGTCCTGCCGGAGTGAGATCAAACTGGAGCTCAAATTCGGGACCCGAAGAACTCAGAAATCCCTCATATCGCTGGCGCAGTAGGTCAAGAAAGCGCTCGTCAGATGTGGAGAGAGCGATCGGAATCCCTCCGATCTCGACGCACGCTACTTTTTGCGGCGAGACTTCTGTCATAGCGGCAGCTTTCCGAAGTTGAAATCCGCGGTGGGTGCAGGGCTCCGAAATTGACGGGCCGATGCTTTCCAGCTATGCAGTTTCAGAGCAATACTGCGTGCCGCGCCAAAATGACAGAGCAGCAGTCCCACTGCGCGAGACCACTTCCTGCCAGTTCTTTTAGTTGCCTGGAATCGAAAACCGGCTGCTCTCGAAGTCTGTGTGGAGGCCCCTGAGCCGTCTTCAGCGACCCGAACCAGGCGGCCCAGCAATGCTTCTGGAGGCAGCAGAGGATCCGGACGAGGCACGGAATCGCCGCGCAGCAGGAAGCCATTCGGTTTGCACCACGAGACGAGGCGATGCGTGACCAGGCGACTGTCCCGCAGGGCGAGCACGATCTCGCCGGGCCGAACTTCTTCCGGCGAGCAGCTTTCGATCTCGACGACATCGCCCGGCCAAAGAGCCGGCAGCATGCTTTCCCCGTGAACCTGTCCGCGAACACGCAGACGCGTTCCCGAGCGGGCGGTGCCACGCAACACGTCGGCCACCAAAGCTGACCGTTCCGCGTTCCAATTCGAACGCGCCGTACTCGGAGTGTTTTCCAGCATCAGGAAGTTTTTCGCGAGAACTGACAGTTGGGAGTCGAAGAGCCGATCTTGCCGCAAGATAGAGCGAGCGTCTCGAAAACCCGTTCGTAGCGGAATGCTGGCTTCTGGTAGAGCTTCTTGCCTTTACCGGCAGAATCCGGGTGCTGAGGTTTTTCGCGAGGGGTCCGATTGTCGGTCATATTTGGTGAGCCAGTTGGTGGCTTATCCCCCAGTTTTGATAAGAGTAAAAGCAGTGTACACCATGGATTTCCACAACGCCAATTGAGTTTGTCATAAAGTGAGAATGTGATCAACAACCTCAATAAAATGAAAGCTTTCCATCCTGGCGCGCTCGTCGCAAACTTAGCGACAGGGCAGCCAGAGCTAATGGCAGTAATATGATGCCAAAACCTGCCAGTACGGCCAGTGTGGCAGCCATTTCCGTGATGGATTGCCCTTCGAGGAGCGCCCGGCGCATTCCATCGATCGCGTAAGTGAGAGGAAGCGCGCGGGCAAGAAACTCGAGCGGGCGAGGCAAACTCTGGATCGGAAACATGGTTCCGCTTAAGAACCAGAGTCCGGAGCCGAGCAGCCACACCAGCGCCGAGCCTTTCTGAAATGCAACCTGAAGCGTCGCCGCCGCGATGCCCAGCGCCAAAGCGATGGCGAGAGAAAAAAACAATACCGCAAGGCACGAGAAGACGTTGGCATGGATCGCTGCCCGAAAAACTGCCACGCCGGCAAAAAGATAGACGAGAAGATTGACCAGGTTTCCGGCAAAAGCAGATATGGAGCTAAGGATGACGAGCTCAGCCGGCGCGGTCGAGGTCGTCATTAGAACTTCCAGCGTTCCCGTCTGTTGCGCTTCCTGGACGGCGCCCAGGAAAGCTTGCGTACTCATTACGAAGAAAGTGTAGACACCGGTGCCCACCAGAAGAAAGGGAAAGTACTCGATGCCACCGGGTCGAAATCCGGGACCAATGGCGCGGGACAGAAAATAAAAAGCCGCCAATTCGGTGAACACTCCGACCATGGTCACGACGAAACCGCTGCGGTGCCGGATCGCGGTGAGCAGATCGCGCCGCAGGATGGCACGGAGCTTGTCCAGAGAATTTGTGATTTCGAATTTGTAATTTGTAATCCCAACCATGATTGCCATCGACCGATTGCGAAACATAATTACCTGTTACAAGTTACCAATTACAAATTCTTCCTCACCCGTCATGCGGAAGTAGAAAGAACGCAGCGCGACCGCGCTTTCGCCGTCGCCCACGGAGCGATCGGCGAGCAATTCGCCACGATGGAGCAGAAGCAGGCGATCCGCGACGGCGGCGGCTTCCGCAAAGTTGTGGGTAGCGAGCAGAACCGTACTCTGCTGCCGCGCCAGGGCACGGATCGTGGACCAGAAGTGCGCCGCGGCGGCGGCGTCGAGGCTGCGCGTCGGTTCGTCGAGCAAAAGCACGTTGGGGCGCTTAACCAGCGCGCGTGCGATTCCCAGTTGCTGATACATGCCGCTCGAGAACTTCATCACCAGCGTGTCGGCTTGCTCTTCGAGGCCGGTATCGCGAAGAACCTCCTTGATCCGTTGCGCGCGTTCGGGGCGCGGGACTTCATCGAGAGCCGCAAAAAAATCGAGATTCTCGCGCGCCGACAAACGAGGAAAAAATGAACGCTCCGCGGCGACCGCGATACCGACCTGCCGCCGGACGCTACTGGCATCGCGCCGTGTATCGAAGCCGTTCACGCGTACTGATCCCGCGTCGGGCAGCAGCATGGTGGAAAGCAGCTTGAGGGCGGTGGTTTTTCCACTGCCGTTCGGGCCGAGAAGCACTGAAATTTCCCCCAGTTGCGCCGAAAAAGATAGGTCTTTCAAGGCAATGGTTTCGCCGCCTCGCTCCCGTCCGAGCCAATTGAACAAAGCGGGACGATGGCGAAATATCTTGCGAACGGATTCGAAGACGATTCGGTCCATGAGAGTTGGGCAAAGTGCCAACGGTGCTGCGCATCGCTCCGAAGGGTCTGTATCGAAGACTCTGTATTATAGTGGCGATTCGCGTTCCTACTGATTCCGGATTGCGGTCACCCGCAAAATATTGAACGTGCCTTCAGGCGCCGGATTTCGAGAGCTGAGTTTTGCAGAGAGAAGCCGCATTTGACGTCGTGTGCGCATTGGTTAGCGTGGAGCTTGGCCCGGAGCGGGTCGAACGCGTTGCGAGTTTGAATCTTTCTCTCGTCGACTGGAACGAAATTCTTCTCCTGGCGGAGTTCCATGGAGTTCTCCCGTTGGCGGCACGCAACCTTATGGAACATGGCCGCGCGCTTCCACCGGAAATCGAACGCCTGCTGCGGTCCGCACAAGAGGAAAACCTGCGACGGAGTTTGTGGTTCACCGCCGAACTGGCCCGCATTATGCAGCACTTCGAGCGCCGGCAGTTGCGGGCCGTCCCATTCAAAGGGCCGGTGCTGGCGCAATCGCTTTACAGCGATGCAGCTTTGCGAAGTTATTCCGATCTCGATTTTCTGATTTCTCCCAACGACTTTGAGCGAGCGAAGCAGGCTCTTGCCGATATCGGATATCGCCCGGCTGCGGATCTCACGCCGGCCGTCGAGCGCTTGTGGCTACGGAACGGCTACGAGCGCTCGTTCGACGGCGCGGCCGGAAAGAATATGGTCGAACTGCAGTGGGCGTTGCTGCCCTATTTCTATGCGGTTGATCTGGACGTGAAGGATCTGCCGGCGCGGTCGGAACGGACCGGCATTGGCAGCTGCGAAGTGCCTTGCCTGTCTCCGGACGATTCGCTGCTGGTTCTGTGTCTGCACGCCGCCAAGCATCTTTGGACGCGGCTGATCTGGCTTTCAGACATCGCCGAGACTTTGCGCACTCAGACGATCGACTACGGATTGGTATCTTCGCGGGCCCGTGCGCTTGGAATTGCCCGCATTCTCGGCGTCAGTTTCTGGCTGGTGAAGAACGTGCTTCAATCCGACCTCCCCAAATCCGCCGAGGAAATGATCGCGGATGATCTTCGAGTGCCGGCGCTGGGCGGCGAATTTGCCGAGCGCCTCGCTCGCGGTGCGACCTACGATTTCGAATCCACGGAGTACTTCCGCCTGATCTTAAAACTGCGTGAGCGGCGCGTCGACCGCTTTCGATATCTCTGGCGATTGGCCACGACTCCGGGTGTAGGAGATGTTGCGGCGGTGCGATTGCCGGAAGCGCTTTTTCCGCTTTATCGGGTCGTGCGGATTGGGCGGCTGATGCGGAAGGCTGTTTTCCGCATTTAGAGACGCGGCAAGCCGCGTCTCTACGGAGTAATCGGCGCTTACACCCGCCCCTTGCGATAAAGCCGCAAGGAACGGGCCACCCCGGTGCTAATGCAATTCGCCGTCGCCGGGCGCGACGTCTGGGGTGTCTAGCTTCCGCGCTACGCCTGAGTTGTCGTTCGCTGGAACAGATGGGAATTCGCCCGGATCTTTTCCGGCCAGCGCTACGCTCATGAACTGCATCCAGATGGGCAGGGCGGCGCGAGCTCCCGTCTCTTTCTCGCCTAGGGATTTTTTTTCGTCGTAGCCGATCCAGACGCCGCAGGTGAGCGACGGAGAGAAGCCCACGAACCAGGCGTCGGTGAAATCGTTGGTCGTCCCGGTCTTGCCGGCCAGCGGATAAGGCATTTTGGCGGCAGCGATGGCGGTGCCGTGGAGCACGACTTCCCGCAGCATGGAGGTCATGATGCGCGCGGTGCGCGAACTGACGACGTCTTTGATGTCGGAAAAATCCTCTTCCAGAATCCGGCCTTCGTAATCGGTCACCTTGGTGATGTAACGCGGCGCGACGCGCACGCCGTCATTCGGGAAAACGCTGAAAGCCGACGTCTGTTCGAGGGGCGTGATTTCTGCCGAGCCAAGCGCCACCGGAAGAAATGGCGGAATGTTGGCAGTAATGCCGAAGCGATGCGCGTAGTCGATCACGGTCTTGATACCGACGCGGTCGGCGAGCTTGAGCGCCGGAATATTTCTCGACTGGGCGAGCGCACGCCGCAATGTGATGGTGCCCTCAAACTTGTTGTCGTAGTTGTGCGGCGAATAAGGGCCGGAAACAGTTTGAAACGTCGTCGGGGCATCCACAATGGTGTCGTCGGGGCTGCCGCCCTGGTCGATCACCGCGGTGTAGACATAGGGTTTGAAGGACGAACCGACCTGGCGCAGGGCCTGGGTAGCGCGATTGAACTTGGAGAGATTAAAGTCACGGCCGCCGACCATGGCCTTGATTTCTCCGGTGGCATTATCGATGGCGACGAGCGCTCCTTCGGTCCCTGAATCCTGCTCCAGGCTGACGCGGGCTTTTCCGCCGGGATCGAGCGCGAGCACTTTGACGTAGACGACGTCGCCGGAACGGAGAATTTCAGGAAGCTTTTGTTTGAGCTTGGTCCAGGCGAAATCGGCCGGGACGAGAGTGGCCGAGTAGCCGCCGAAGCGGATTTCAGCGGTGGCGGGCGAAACTTGTATAACCAGCGCGTGCACGTATCCGTTGATTTCGGGCTCCTCATCCCAATCCGGATCGGCGTATTTGTCGAGCTTCTGACCCTCGGCGATTACGTTCAGGAGATGGCCGCGCCAGCCATGGCGGCGCTCGTAGACGGCGAGGCCGTCGAGCAGCACCTGGCGCGCCAGCTTCTGCAGATCCATGTCGAGCGAGGTGTAAACCCGCAGACCGTCTTCGTGCACCTGATCGCTGCCATATTTCGCCTCGAGATAGCGCCGGATTTCTTCCACATAGTGCGGCGCCAGCGAATTCGGGTCCTTCTGCAGGTCGAGCACGATCGGCTTGCTCTTGGCTTCCGCTGCCTGCGCTGCGGTAATCTTGCCGTCCTCGAGCATGGCGTTAAGCACGAGGTCGCGCCGCCTGCGCGCGCGCTCCGGATGAACGATCGGCGAATAGTATTGCGGCGCCTTGGGCAGTCCGGCTAACAGCGCCGCTTCTTCGAGCTTGAGCCGCTGCGCTGGTTTGCCGAAATAGTATTCCGAGGCGGCCTCAAAGCCGTAGGCTCCGTGGCCGAGGAATATCTGGTTGGCGTAGAGGGTGAAGATCTGCGGCTTGGTGAACCGCCGTTCGATCTGGATGGCGAGCAGCGACTCCTGAACCTTGCGATAAAAGGAACGGTCCGGAGAGAGAAACAGATTGCGGGCGAGTTGCATGGTGAGGGTGGAGGCTCCCTGCACCTTCCCGCCGGATTCGATATCGCGATACGCGGCGCCTACAATGCGCCAGATATTGATGCCCGAGTGGCGGTAGAAGTCCTTGTCTTCGATGGAGACCAGCGCGTTGCGTAGGACCTCCGGGTAATCGTCGTAGCTGGCGATCACGCGGCGCTGGAGGGCAAACGTGCCGATGACTCGTCCCTGTCCGTCGTAGAGTTCGGTCACGGAACTGGGGCGGTAACGTTCCAGTTCTTCGACCTGGGGCAAGTCTGTCGAGTAAACCAGTAACAGTCCGGCAGCCGCTCCCACGGCGGCGGAGAGCAGGACGAGAAATGCGAACAGGAAGCGCCCAACCACCTTCCGGCCGGCAATTTCTACACTCGGAAGATGTTGGTAGATGATTTTCAAAGCACAGGGTTCAAGGTTTCAGAGTTTCAAGGTTTCAATGTTAGCGTAAAGAACACGGTTCGAGATTTTCAAATCCCATTAGTGCAAGATGAGTGCCAAAAAGAAGTCGCCCGCCAGAGGGCGAGCGATATCTTTGAAACCTTGCAACCTTGAAACTCTGAAACCTTGCTCTTTTATCCCTTCGATTCCCGGTTCTTCAAGACTTCCAATGCCTTGTTGAGCTGGTCGTCCACCGGGTTCTTCGGCTGCTCGGTTTTCTTGTCGCCGGGCTTTTCTCCAGGAGCTGCCTGATCATCCTCATCCGGCAATCCGCCATCGTCGTCGGTAGAGTCCGCGACCATGACGTTCGGGGTGACGGCGGCATCCTGAATCGCTTTTCCGCTCGGCGAGTAGTACTTGGCTACCGAAAGAATCAGAGCGGAGTTGTCCGGCATCTCCATCAGTTTTTGGACGGAACCGTCGCCGAAGGTTTTATCTCCGACCACGTCGCCGCGAGCGTTCTCGAGGATGGCAGCGGCCACAATCTCGGCGGGGCCGGCCGTCCCACGATTCACCAGCACTGCCACGGGAAGATTGGTGATGTCCTTGACGGGATCGGCGTTGAAAGCCTGGCGGGGATATTTCTGCCCCTGCAGATAAGTGATGGTGCCATGATCAAGGAAAAGATTAGCGGTGGCGACACCCTCGGATTCCGGGCCACTGGCGGAGTTGCGCAGATCGAGTACGAACTTCTTGGCTCCCTGCTTCTGCAGGTCGCGAATCTTGCCTGCGATCTCTTCTGATTTGCCGTCGGGGAAGGCATCGACTTTGATGTAGCCGACGTTATCCGCAAGCATTTTGTCGCTGACCGGCGGGATGGTGACAGCGTCGCGCGTAATTACAATCTTCTGCGGTTCAGCTTTCCGAGGCCGCACGACGGCGACCGTGACAGTAGATCCGGTCTCGCCGGTCAGGAGGCTGCGAATCTCGGCCAGCGATATGTCGTGCGTACTCTTGCCCTCGATGGACTCGATGATGTCGGAGTTCTCGACGCCGGCCTTGTCCGCCGGGCCCCCGGGAATGATCGCGACCACGGCAGCGTATCCAAAGCGCTTGGAGACGGTGGCGCCAATATCGGCTTTGCCGACGCTCTTCATCGACTTGTAGTGCTTGTACTCTTCCGCCGAAAGATAGCTGGAATTGGCGTCGAGCGATTCCAAGAGACCGTGCAGCGCTCCATCGGTGACGCCAGCGATATTGGGCTCTTCGACGTATTCGAGGCGGATGCGAGACAGCACTTCGCTGTAGACCGACAGCTGACGATATGCGCCATCATTCGAAGATGCGCGAACGTTGACGTGATCGCCAGCAATGGCGAACAGCAAAATGATCAGGGAACAGGAGATGACAGTGATTTTCAACTTCGTCGACATAATTGATGTTCGCTCTTTATGGTCTCTGCGTTTTTGATCGGGTGACCGGTCTTTTCAAGGGGAACTTCTGCCTATTATAGACGGTTTGATGCCTGGATCAGGAAGCAAGATTGCACAAGCTAGTCACGAGTAATGGTGTTTACTCCTAAGGTATTACTCACAGCTATAAGGGGGAACCCCCTCTTATCCCTACCATTGGAATCATGGAGTTAGGGAGAAATTCCCGCAAAATCTTTGGGTTTAAAGGACTTATAGGCAAAATATTCCGGAATAAGGACTTAGCTCCTCAGATTCAGCTGAAAATGGCTTTGGGGCAGCTTCGAGGGCCCCGTCCGGCTTGGACGGGTACTCCCCGGAACTACCCCAATCAGGGAGCATTTGTCGCACCGGTGGGACTGGAAGTCTGTGACGGCCGTCACAGGGGATTGTGATGAAATTCCAAGATTGATAGGACCGTGGGATCCCACTCTAAATTTCGCAAAGAACGCGAAATTTAGAATGGGCCACTCGGCAGTCGGGATTGCAAGGAATCGAGCAAGGTGGCGATTTCCTCGTGGGTTTTTTCTCTGGCTACCATAGCTGGGGTCTTGCCGTCGTCGTTCGCTAGTTTGGGATCTGCCTGGTGCTTAAGCAACAGGTCCACCATGGGCCGGTCTCCGTTCTGGGCGGCAGCGTGGATGGGAACCCAGCCTTTTTGCTGACGAGCGTTGACGGGCGCTCCGTGTTCGAGCAGAAGGCGGGCGGCCTCGAGGTTACGTGCGGAGGCGGCTGAGTGCAGCGGCATCAGCTGCAGGGGATTCGCGGTCACGGAGTCGACTGCGGCTCCGCTTTCGATCAACAGGTGAGCGGCTTCGGGCTGGCCGAAGAAACACGCGAAGTGCAGGGCGGTGAAACCGTCATTGGAATGAGAATCGATCGAGCACGAGTCGGTCGAGCGGGTGCTGACGGCGGCGGTGTGGCGAATGCATTCGTGAAGACGATCGAGACGGCCCAGCGAGGTCGCTTCGAAAATGTCGAGCGCCTTTTTCTTGCTCGCTATCAGTTCGGCCAGGTCGCGGCGGCCGCGATAGAGGGAATGCATGAGAAGGCTCACGCCGGTTGCGTCGCATGCTTCGGAAGCGGCTGGGTTCTGGTCCAGAAATTGCCGGAGGCCGTCGGCGTTGCCGGATTGCAAGAGTTCCAAGCAACGTTCAAAATCGCAGCGCGGGCCTTTCACGGTCGAAGTCATGGTTACTCCCTGATTACTTAGCACTGCTAACGAATTATAGAATTCCGATGCGGCTTGTCAAGAAAAAAGCTTAGCTATGCTAAGCGTTGGCGATGCTAAGCTTTACCAGGTATGCCGCGTTCGAAGAAGCCACTCCGGCTGGAGGTAGCGGATCGCCTGCACTCGGCGGCCATTCATCTTCTACGCCATGCCCGTAAGGGGGACGTTCTTTCCGGCGTGGGTCCGGCGCGGCTGTCGGCACTTTCCGTTCTGGTGTTTGGCGGCCCGATGGCGCTCGGGCAACTGGCGGCTGCCGAGCAGGTGAAAGCTCCCACCATGAGCCGCATTGTGACGGGATTGAAGCGGTCCGGGTTGGCCAGGATTGAGACCGATACGAAGGATGCGCGGCGGATTCGAGTGACGGCAACGGCCAGAGGGGCGCGGCTGTTGCAGCAGGCCAGGGCGCGGAGAATCCGGCTCCTGGCGGAGACTCTCGGCGGCCTCAACGGGTACGAAATGGATACGCTGCTCCTGGCGACCGCACTGATCGATCGAGCTATCAGGCAGGGCGCCGGGACTAAGTAAAAGTCGTGCTCGGGCGGACCTCGCTCCGCTCGACGGACGGGGTGCTCGTCCCCACACAAGCCAACTCGCTATGGTTGGTCGGCGACCGGGTTGCGCAACTGGCCTATGCCTTCGATGGAAATTTCTACTACATCGCCGGCGACAACGGGCCCTACGCCTTCGGGCGTGCCGGTGGCGATCAGGTCGCCGGGTTCGAGCGTCATGATCTGCGAAATGTAGCGGATGACTACGTCTAGCGGGAAAATGAAGTCCCGCGTATTGCCGGACTGCCGTACCTCTCCATTCACCCGGGTTTCGATCTGGATGCCCGCCCAGGGATCGATGTCGTCGTCATCCGTGACCACAGTGACCACGGGGCCGACTGGGCAGAAGGTATCGAACCCTTTGCCGCGAACCCACTGACTGTCTTTTTTCTGGAGATCGCGGGCGGTGAAATCGTTGACGCAGGTGTAGCCGAGGATGTAGGGACGTACGTCTTCGCTGTCGGCGAGTTGATGGCAGCGGCGGGCGATCACAACTCCCAGTTCACCTTCGAAGTCGGTGCGTGCGGAAATTTTGGGGCGGAGTATGGTTCCTCCTGATGGCAGCAGGGACGAGGGCGGCTTGAAAAACAAGAGCGGCTCGGTGGGCACTTCGTTGCCGAGTTCGGCAGCGTGCTCGCGGTAGTTGCGACCGACGCAGACAATTTTTGTGGGCTGCACTGGCGGAAGCAGCGATGCTTCGGCGAACGGGATGCGGTCCATGCGGCGGCTGGGAAGGCCTTCGATGTCGCCATCGCTGTGCTGCGGAGGCTGGAGGAGCAGGCGCGTGATGGCATCCTGGCCCGCGACGGGCTCGACCAGGCCGTAGTGGGTAGAACCGTTCAGATTGAATCGGCAGTATTTCATTAGAGGACTATTCAAACACAGGGGGTGGAAATCTCTAGGGAAAATCTGGTGGCTTGGTTGGGTGGGAGCTTTTTGGGCGCTTACTGCTGGGAGCGAGGCCGAGCTGCGCTCGGCTTGGACGGCCGAGGGCGGCCGTCCCTACGTAAACCGGGCGGGGTCGCCCGTCCCCACACTTTTCTCTCTCCATTGTCTCTCCACTGGGTGCTAGGGGACGGGTTCGCTGGTTGGGTCGGATTGATGGCTTTCGTTTCCGCGCACGTCTACGGCGGAAACGGAGTAGGTGTAGGTTTCGCCCGAGGCGACGGCGGTGTCGCGATACGATGGCGATTTTACCAGCTCGGAATTTATCTTCACCATCGGCTCGCCTGCGGCGGCGTTCGACTCGCTGCGATAGACGTTGTATCCCGCTAGATCGGCGTTCATTACGGGCGCCCAGATGAGATCGACAAATGGCTTCTGTCCTTCGCCGGAATACGCCGCCTGCAATCCGGTGGGGACCGACGGCGGGAAGACGTCATGCGCGACGACGCGCACGGGCGGAGCGTCTTCTCCTTCAACCTCCACTTCGCTGCCAGGCCGTTTGATGAGGCTCACGCCGGTAATGCGGTAGAGGTAGGTCTTTTCCCATTCGAAACTGGAATCGACGAAGCGAGCGGGGCCGGGCTCGCCGACGGGGACTTCGCCTGCAATCACATCTTTACCGGTGCTTTCGTCGCGGCGATAGATGCGGTACCTAAGTTGAATGGTGGGAGAGTCGGGCGACGTTGCCGGGATTTTAGCGGGATTGCGCGGTTCGCTTGCGCTTGTCCAGGTGAGTATTACGCTGTCGCCGGTGAGGTCGGCGGCTAGATCGCTCGGCGGAGGTAGAGTCACGACGGCGGGCACGTGGACGCGATTGGACAACCCGGCGCTGCGGGCGCTGCGGTTCAGGATCTCGACGGCGTAGGTGACTTCGGCGGCTGGGTCCGGTTGTTGCATGGCCGAAGGCAGTGTGTCGGTGTAAGTCTGCGGTGTGGGGCGCGGGCCTGATTTCTGAGCGGGGGGATGAGTGGATCCGCGTTTTGGGGGGGCGGGGACCGGAGGCGGCGGTACGGTGGCGGCGGGATTTCCGCAGGTGGTGATTTCAGATTCGAGGCTGCGGCAGACGAGGGTTGGGCCCAGGTAGCGCACGCTTTGGCGGTCAGTGGTGAGGGTGGGTTCGCTCCAGCTCAGCGTGACGCGATTTCCTTTGCGGCTGGCGCGCAGATCGCCGGGCGGCTTGGGGAGTTCGAGTGATGGGGGGAGCGGCGGTCCGAGCTGGGCGCAACTGGCGAGCAGCAGGCAGAGGGTGGCCAGGGCCAGCAGCTTTTTCAGGTTTAGTTTCATGCGGAAAAGGAAAGAGTATCAGAGGCAGTGTGGGCGCGGGCGACTCGCCCGCGCAGTCGGCGGCTCAACCACATTTTTCGGGCCACATCCACTTGGGATCGGGCGGGTTGCTGCTGCTGTGGCTTGCAGACAAGCGATTTGTGATGAGCAATCGCAAAAGCGGGCGGGCGGGGTCGCCCGCCCCCACACTCGCAACCCCCACACTTGCTATTTCCACACTTACAGGATGTAGCGCGATAGATCTTGGTCTTTTACGATCTCGCTTAGCATTTTTTGCACGTAGGCCGCGTCGACTACGAACTGCTGGCCTTTTTTCTCGGGGGCCTCGAAGCTGATTTCGTCTAGTACTCGCTCCATGATGGTGTGGAGGCGGCGGGCTCCGATGTTTTCCGTGCCTTCATTTACTCGAAACGCAAAGCGCGCTACTTCTTCGAGCGCGTCGGGAGTGAACTCCAGCTTTACGCCTTCGGTTTCCAGCAACGCTATGTACTGCCGGGTCAGTGACGACTTTGGTTCGGTCAGGATGCGGACGAAGTCTTCCATGGTGAGTGACTGCAGTTCCACACGGATGGGGAAGCGGCCTTGCAGTTCGGGGATCAGATCGCTGGGCTTGGAAACGTGGAAGGCGCCTGCGGCTACGAACAGGATGTGATCGGTGCGGACCATGCCATAGCGTGTGTTGACCGTGGTGCCTTCGACTATGGGGAGAATGTCGCGCTGCACGCCTTCGCGCGAAACGTCCGGACCATGGCCGCTTTCGCGGCCGGCGATCTTGTCGATTTCGTCGAGGAAGATGATGCCGGAGTTTTCGACGCGATCGATGGCCACGCGTGTGACCTGCTCCATGTCGATCAGGCGCTGCTCTTCTTCCTGAATCAGGTATTCGAAAGCCTCGTTGACCTTCATCTTCCGCTTCTTGGTGCGCTGGCCGAAGATGTTGGGCAGCATGTCCTTGAGATTGACGTCCATTTCCTCGACGCCCTGATTGGAGATGATTTCGAACGACGGGAAATTGCGCTCGCGGGTTTCGATTTCAACGGTGCGGTCGTCGAGTTTGCCTTCGCGCAACTGCTGGCGCAACTTTTCGCGGGTGCGGCTGGAGGATTCGGTCAGGGTGGTGCTGGCATCGATGACCACTCCGCCATTGGAGCCGGAATCGGCCGGACGGGGCGCGGTTGGGGGGAAAAGAATATCGAGCAGCCGTTCTTCGGCATTCAGTTCGGCTTTATCGGCGACGTCTTCGAGCTTCTGTTCGCGCACCATTTCGATGGCGATCTCGACCAGGTCGCGAATCATGGATTCGACATCGCGGCCAACATAGCCGACTTCCGTGAACTTCGAAGCTTCGACCTTGAGGAACGGGGAATTGGCGAGCTTGGCGAGACGGCGGGCAATTTCGGTTTTGCCCACGCCCGTGGGACCGATCATAATTATGTTCTTGGGAATGACCTCTTCGGCCATTTCGGGGCCAAGCTTCTGGCGGCGCATGCGATTGCGCAGGGCGATGGCGACGGCGCGCTTGGCGTCTTTTTGCCCGACGACGTATTTGTCGAGTTCTGTGACGATTTCGCGCGGGGTCAGCTCGTCGAGCGTGACTTGTTCTTCTTCGGCGGTTCCGGGTAAATAGATAGCCATAAAAAATCGGGTGTCAGGAAATCAGGAGTCAGGTCTTAGGTGTCAGGTCTTAGGGCTTATAGGTTTGTTTTCCCTAAGACCTGAGACCTAAGACATGGCTTCACAATTCCTCAATCGTAATCCTGTCATTGGTATAGATGCACATGCGGCTGGCAATCTTCATTGATTCTTCGGCGATCTCGCGCGTCGAGAGCTTGGTGTGATCGGCCAGAGCCTGCGCTGCAGCCTGGGCGAACGGGCCACCGGAGCCGATTGCGGCGATGCCGGTGTCGGGCTCGATCACGTCTCCCTGGCCGCTTAGCAGGAAGGTGGCTTCTTTATCGCTCACCAGCAGCAGGGCTTCCAGATGGCGCAGGAACTTATCGGTGCGCCAGTCTTTTGCCAGTTCGACGGCGGCGCGACCGATATTGCCGTGATACTGCTCCAGCTTGGCTTCGAAGCGGCTGAAGAGGGTGAAAGCGTCGGCGGTGGAGCCGGCGAATCCGGCTAGAATCTTGTCCTGGTAGAGGCGGCGAATCTTCTTTGCCCCGTGCTTGATCACGGACTCGCCCAGCGTAACCTGGCCGTCTCCGGCCATAACGACCTGGTTTTCGCGACGGACGCAGAGGACCGTGGTGGAGCGGATTCGGCGGGGAGCGGGGGATTCGGCGGCGCTGATTTCGAGCGCGCCTACTGGTGTGTTCTTTTTCATGAGCGCAATTCTTGATTATACAGCCCATCGATGGCTGCATTCTCATTCGCGTATTCTAGTGAAAATGTAAGAGTGTATTTTCATGGCCACGCTAGCGAACAGGGGGAGCAAGGGCGCAAGCGATCGCAACTCGATTCCGTCAGAATCGCGAGCGTCAAAAGGCTTAATTTCGGGAGCGTTGGTTCGGCATCCGGCGCACGCGGACTTTTTGATCGGTCACGACGACAAAGCAACCTGCCCACTCGCTGACTGCTTCCCCCTGAAAGACCTCTTGCAATCGTTCCACTAATCGCAACCGGCTCGGTGAATGCAGCCGAACCAGCACGACACCGTGATGGGTGCCAGCCGTGAAGCGACGGTTGTCGGAGAAATCCAGGTCTTGCGTGATGAGAGTGCGGCCTTCCTGCTGGGCCTGGACCCAAAGTTCGGAATCGTCGCAGCCCGAGAGATTCTCTTCCTGGGTCGTATGAACATCGTGTCCAAGTTCCCGCAGACGAGATGCGATCTGTAGCGGAAGGTTCTCGTCGAGCTTGGCTTTCATCGGATGTTCGGAACGGCTGAGACGGGGAGATCCTCTTCGGCGGAAGCTGCCGCGAATGCGATTGCAGCCTTAACATCGTCGGCTTTGAGACTCGGGAAATCGGCGAGAATGTCTTCCGCCGCTTCGCCCGCCGCAAGACTGGCCAGCACGGTCCGCAGTAGAACGCGTGTGCCCCTGAACACCGGCTCTCCACCGCAGATTTGGCGGTCGCGAACAATGCGGTCGCCGAATGGATGGCGAGGTGTGACTGTTCCGCTCATAAGGGTTCGCCTGCATTTATTTTATCACCCGCTTGCTATCCGGCTCACTCGCAATTCGAGACCAGCCTGATCTTGGGAATGCGCGTGCAAGAGGTTTATTCTAGAACCATAGGAGGGCGCTTATGGCCAGGGCAGCAGGCCCGTCCTTCTCGGAGCAGTCCTGTTTGTTTGGTTCCGCGAATGAGCGCTTCATCAGAAGCGGTGTCGAGATTAAGGACGCCTATGCCAGGATAGTTAGGTGATCTCACATGGATATGAGGCATCGTTTAGCACAGATTTTGGGATGTCTCGCTATTGCCGCAGGGTGCGTTCTTGGCCTGGCTCTAATTGGCGCGATCACTATCAGACATATCGCCAACTTCTGGATGGTTTTAGGCGATCTGCTCTTCGCGTCCATCGCAGTTTATCTGGTTTACGTAGGGCGACGGGGATTAGCCTTCGCGCATGGTAAACCTCGACCAAAAGCCCGATTTGGGTGGGGAAGAATCCTTCTCGGAGTGCTTCTCTTGTTTAGTTCTGCCGAGGGTCATTTTCATCTCATTTCCACGCACACTGTTATCAAGCGGTTGGAGCCTTCTAACTCAAAGCAGGCTGCGGCCATGAACGCCACCGCCGTCGTCATTGCGGCGGGGTGCGTCATCATGATCTTTTCGGGCATTTGGATCGGCGTCCGACGACAGGCAGTCAAAACCTAATCCTGTAAAATTCATCTAGCGCATTTCGGAGCTATTCTCATTTGTCGTTTCTGGACGAATTAAACCCGCAACAACGCGAAGCGGTCGAGACTACTGAGGGGCCGGTGCTTATTCTGGCTGGCGCGGGCAGCGGGAAGACTCGCGTCATCACGTTTCGCATTGCTTACCTGATCGAGAAGATGGGGGTGATGCCGGAATCGATCCTTGCCGTAACGTTCACCAACAAGGCGGCGGCCGAGATGGTGGAGCGGGTCGAGAAGCTGGTCGGCGGACTCAGCGTGGCCAAGCCGGTGATTTCCACGTTTCATTCTTTTTGTGTGCGGGTGCTGCGACGCGACATTGAGGCTTTACGGATTCCCTCTACCGTGTCGGGACAGCCGGCGATCGGGCTCACGAAAAATTTCGTTATCTACGATGAGAGCGATCAGCAGCAGGTGGTCAAGGGCATCATGCGGCGGCTGGGGCTGGACGACAAACAACTCACGACGCGCAACGTGCTTTCCCGGATTTCCTGGGCCAAGAATCACATGCTTGATCCGCAGGAAATTTATCTGCAGTCGGCGGATCCCAAGACGGAAAAGATTGCCCACATTTTCGAGGAGTATCGCAAGGAGCTGGTGAAGGCCAATGCGATGGACTTCGACGATCTTCTGCTTGAAGCCATGCGCCTGCTCAAGTCGGTGGCGGCGGTGCGGGAATACTACAACCGGCGATTCCGGTATCTGCTGGTCGATGAATATCAGGACACGAACCGTCCGCAGTACGAACTGATGCGGTTGCTGGCGGGTGCCGGGCACAATGTTTGCGCGGTGGGCGATGAAGATCAGTCGATCTACTCGTGGCGCGGCGCCGACATCCGCAACATTCTGGAGTTTGAGCGCGACTTTCCGGAAGCGAAGATTGTACGGCTGGAGCAGAACTATCGCTCGACGCAAAATATTCTGGAGGCGGCGTCGGTGGTGGTGGCGAATAATGTCCGGCGCAAGGGCAAGAATCTTTGGACAGCGCGGCAGGGCGGGGCGAGGATCGGGTATTACGAGGCTCCGGACGGGGAGAATGAGGCGCTGTTTGCGGCCGACACCATCAACAAATATGTGCGGCAGGCGGGCGAAAACGGCGAGACGGCGCGGGCGGCCGTGCTTTATCGGACGAACTCGCAATCGCGATTATTTGAAGAAGCGATGCGGCGGTATCAGCTGAAATATCACGTCGTCGGCGGTTTCTCGTTCTATGAGCGAGCTGAGATCAAGGATTTGATCTCGTATTTGAAAGTTGTGCTCAATCCTGATGATTCGGTCTCGCTGCTGCGCGTAATCAATACGCCGGTGCGCGGGATTGGCAAGACGACGATTGAGATGATGGAGCGGCTTGCTCTTGAAACCGGGTTGTCGATGTGGGGCGCGGTTGGCGAGGCGATCAAGAGGCAGTTGCTGCCGGCGCGAGCGTTGGCGGCGCTGAGGAGCTTCCGGGCGCTGATCGAGGATGGGCGCGCGATGCTGGCGGGGAGTTTTGTGGAGCGGGTAGAGGAGACGGCGGGGGTGGGGTCTGGCGAGAGCGCGGCCGAGCTGCGCTCGGCTGGGCGGACGAATGCGTCCGCCCCTACGCAAGATGAGCCTATACGAGCTGATGAGGGGACTGACTTCAATCCTGGCAACTTCAGTTTTGATTTTGCTGCTGGCGATGCTGCTGAGGCGGAGGTGATGGGCGAGGGGGCTCGTCTCTCTACTGACGAACTGACGGACGGGGGCGATGGGGCGGGCGATGCTGTTGATACTGCTTTCCGTGCTCCGGGCGCGGCGGCGAATACGGCGGAGCTTCTCAAGTTTCTGATTGATCGCACCGGATACATCAAACTACTGGAAGAAGAAGACACTCCGGAAGCCTTCTCGCGCATTGAGAACCTTCGCGAACTGGTGAACGCGGCCATGGACTCGCGGGATCGCGGGGAGACGCTGGATCAGTTTCTCGATCACGCGGCACTGGTCAGCGATGCCGACCAGTATGACGAGCATGCGCAGATCACGCTGATGACGCTGCATGCGGCTAAGGGGTTGGAGTTTCCGCTGGTGGTGCTCGCCGGCATGGAAGAAGGATTGTTTCCGCATTCACGCACGATGCTGGAGCCGGATGCGATCGAAGAAGAACGGCGGCTGTGCTACGTGGGGATGACGCGGGCTATGGACACTTTGGTTTTGTCGCGCGCTGTTTATCGGCGGCGGTATGGGACGGACATGCCGGAGGCCAGCGTGCCATCGCGATTTCTGGAGGAAGTTCCGCCGCAGCTGGTGGAGGAGTTGGGCGGATCTCGGCGGCGGGGATCCTCGTCATCGGCATCTTCCGCTGCCGACTTTTCGCGGACAGGAGTGTCCGCGCCACACATGCGGCGGGGCGAGTCCGCCCATTATTCTTATGAGGACGAAGACCAGAGCGCTGCTTGGGATCCGGCGCGGGTCAAGGCGTCGCAGGTCAGGGCGAAGACGGCTGCTCCGCTGCGGAATTACAATTCGATCGACAACATTGCGGAGTTTTTTGCTTCGCGCGGCAAGAAGTTCAATGTTCCGAAATTGGTGGCCGAGGAACCGACGGGTCGGCGCGGATTCCGTCCCGGACAGAAGGTCAAGCATCCGAAATATGGAGAAGGGACGGTGTATCAGCGCGAGGGGGATGGGGAAGACGCCAAGATTACGGTACAATTCCCTCGCTTCGGTTTGAAGAAGCTGGTGGAGCGGTACGCGCAGCTGGAGAAGGCCTGAACAGGGCGAAAGACGCGACAGGGGAGGGACTGCAGATCCCTCGCTTCGCTCGGGATGACAATCTGAAAAAGCACGGAATAACAATAGAAGCAATAGAAATTGAGGAGAGAAGAAAACGCAATCATGGCAAATACAGAGAAGCTAACCAAAGAAGAACGTAAGAAGAGCAAGCGAGCCTCACGCAAGAAGAGCAAAGCGGAAAAGCCGAAGAAGCCCCGCGACTACGCGCGCGGATCGAAGAAGCGCAAGGTGAAAAAGCTGGCACGCGGTCAGGCGAAACGGTAAGCCGCTGATTTGAGCCGTGAGGTTTGAGCCGTGAGCAGTGCCGGGCATGGACCCAGCGCCCATGCCCGACTCCCGCTGTGAAGAGCAACGAGAGGAGACAACGAACTCTTGCCGCCATCATCCCCTGAGCCAGCCGCCGGCGTGATTCGTACTTCCAGCAGCCAGGCCTTCTGTTGCAAGTCCATCGACAAACTGATCTCGGATTCGGAGAATCCCGCACACCGGCTTAGTAAGACGCTGGGGCCGTGGTCGCTGACGGCGCTCGGTATCGGCGCCATCATCGGTTCGGGAATTTTTATACTTACGGGTACGGCCGCGGCCGGAGAATATTTCCAGGCGCCTTCCATCCTGCACGCACAGGCGCTGGACCTGATCGTGAATTTCCTGCGCACCGGCAGCACCGCTGGAGCGCTCATGCATGGGCGTCCTCCGGCCGGACCATCGATCGCAATTTCATTTCTTCTGGTGGCGATCGCCTGCAGTTTTGCCGGACTGTGCTACGCCGAACTGGCGTCGATGATTCCGATTGCCGGTAGCGCGTACACGTATTCGTATGCGACGCTTGGCGAAATTTTTGCGTGGATCATCGGCTGGGACCTGATTCTCGAATACGTGGTCAGCAACGTCGCCGTGGCGGTGGGCTTCGCCGGCTACACGAAAGCGCAGCTGGCGGCCTTTGGTCTGAACCTGCCGGATAAATGGGCGAGCCCGGTCTGGGCTTCGGGACAGTGGACGGGAGCTTACTTCAATCTGCCCGGCTTCCTGATCGTTTTTATTCTTACGCTGCTGCTGGTGCGCGGGGTGAAAGAATCGGCGGAGACGAACAACATCATGGTCGCGATCAAGATCGGCGCGATCGTGACATTTCTGGTGGTCGGCGGAATGCTGGTGAAGCCCGCGAACTGGACGCCCTTCGCGCCTTCCGGGTTTGCCGGAATCGTCACCGGAGGGGCGATCGTTTTCTTCACCTACATCGGATTCGATTCCGTCTCAACCGCGGCCGAGGAATCGCGCAATCCGCAAAAAGATTTGCCCTTTGGCATCATCGCGTCGCTGGTGGTCTGTACGGTGCTCTATATCGCCGTGGCTCTGGTGCTGCTCGGCATGATGAAGTACACGACGTTTGTTTCCGGAGAAGCGGCCGACGCCCCCGTCGCCTACGCGATGAAGTATCTCGGAGTGCATCCGCTCTTCCGATCGGTGATCGTGATCGGCGCGCTGATGGGCATGATCTCTTCGCTGCTGGTCTTCCAATACGGGCAGGCGCGCATCTGGTACGCCATGTCTCGCGACGGCTTGTTGCCGAAGCTGTTCTCGGCCGTGCATCCGAAGTATAAGACGCCTTACTGGTCGACCTGGATCGCCTGTTTTGCGGTGGGAATCCCCGCAGGGCTCGTCGATATTGGAGATGCCGCCGACCTCGCCAACATTGGGACGCTGTTTGCTTTCGTGCTGGTTTCGATTGGGGTGATTCTCCTCCGGCGCAATCAGCCTGATCGCAAGCGTGCGTTCCGCGTGCCGTTTGTGCCGTGGTTTCCGCTGATCTCTGTGATTCTGTGCGGCGGGCTGATGCTGGGATTGACGCTCATTACCTGGCTGCGCTTTGTGATCTGGCTGGCGCTGGGACTGGTGATTTATATCTTCTACAGCCGACATCACAGCGAGTTCAGGAAAGTGCGCTGAAGATTTTCGGGGGTGACGGGCGAGGGCGCCCGTCTCTCCAGCGGACCAAGTACAATCTGTCGTATGGACGCCGGCTCTGGTCCCAAGTCACTCATCCTCGCACTCCCCAAGGCCGAGCTCCATCTGCATCTTGAGGGATCGATCGAGCCTTCCACACTGCTCGAACTTCGTCAGCGTCATGGGAGGGACGGGGCCTCGTTCACCGAAGTGGAGCAACTCTACAACTACAAGGACTTGGCTGGTTTCCTCGCGGCTTTCAAGGAAGCGACCGGACACCTGCGCACTCCGGAAGACTACGAACTGATCACTTACCGGCTGATGCAGCGGCTGGCATCGCAGAACGTTCTGCATGCGGAAGTGATTGTTTCGGTCGGTGTGTGTCTCTGGCGCAAGCAGGATTTCGCCGCGATTTTCGAGGGGCTGGAACGAGGCCGCGAGCGCGGAGCGAAAGACTTCGGCATTTCGCTGTTGTGGATTTTCGATGCGGTGCGGCAGTTTGGCGCCGAGAAAGCGCAGTCCGTGCTCGATCTCGCCATCCAGTTTCGCGATCGCAATGTGGTTGCGTTCGGCATTGGCGGCGACGAGCGGGCGGGTCCTCCGGAGTGGTTCGAGGGGGTTTACGCGCGCGGCGCGCAGAACGGTCTTCATCTGACTGCCCATGCCGGTGAAAGCGCTGGGCCGGAATCCATTTGGGGCGCGCTGAACCTGAAGGCGGAACGCATTGGTCACGGCCTGACCGCGGCGCAGGACCCGGAATTGATTGAAGAGTTGGCCGAGCGCCAAGTGCCTATTGAAATCTGCGTGACCAGCAATCTGCGGACCGGTTGCTGCGCCGAGCTCGCGCAACATCCGGTGCGTCGCTACTTTGATCAGGGACTGATGCTGACGCTCAACAGCGACGATCCGGCCATGTTTCGCACATCGCTGGTAGAGGAGTTCGCGCTGGTGCAGGAGGCGTTCGTCTTCAGCGACGAGCACCTGCGCGAACTGGCGCGCAATTCGTTCGAGGCATCGTTTCTGCCGCCGGAAAAGAAGGTGGAGTTTCTCAATCTACTCGACTCGGCGGCGCTGCGGACATAAATTGAAGCCTTTTTATGGCACCAGATATATCACCGTTTGGTGATATTATATTGCTATAATGAGGTTTCTAATGCGAGCTACTGTGGCACTCGACGATGATTTAGTACGCAAGGCCCAGGAGTTCTCAGGCGTAACGGAAAGAACGGCGTTGCTCCGCGAATCTTTGAAGGCTTTGATTCACCTGAAGGCATCGAGCCGGCTCGCAGCAGTCGGCGGTACGGAACCGCGCCTGGAAGACATTAAGCGCGTACGCACCGGCCGCTTGTGATCCTGGCCGACACATCCGTCTGGGTTGACTTCCTGCGGAGGGGCAATCCCGAGATGAAAAACAGTCTCAGCCGGGGCCAGATCGTGATGCACCCTTTTATCGTGGCGGAGATCGCGCTTGGTTCGCTGCGCCACCGCCGTAAGCGGCTTAATGAATTGGAAGCTCTGCTGGAAGCAAGAGTGGCGCGACTGAGCGAGGTGCGGCACATGATTGAGACGCGCTCTCTGTATGCGAAGGGGATTGGTCTCGTCGACGCACACCTTCTGGCATCGTGTCTGATGACGCCCGGGACGCAACTCTGGACGCTCGATTCTGCAATGAGACGAGTAGCGCGGGCTTTAGGAATCGTCCTCTACCAGCCATAAGCCCGGCGGCAACTGACAGAGCGCATTTGGCGCGATTGTCGCCGCGCTCATCTATAATCCACTCCCTATGAAATACGAAGAGAAGATTGCCGAACTGAAAAGGCGCGAACATTTGGCAGAGGAAGGCGGCGGAGCAAAACGTCGCGAGCGGCAGCACAAAGAAGGCAAGATGTCGGCGCGCGAGCGCATCGATTTTCTGCTCGACGAGGGCAGCTTTGAAGAGACCGACAAGTTAGTCACGCACCGCTGCCACGACTTCGGCATGGCCGAGCAGAAATACTACGGCGACGGTTTCATCACGGGTTACGGCCGCGTCGAAGGACGGCTGGTCTTTGTTTTTGCGCAGGATTTCACCGTGTTCGGCGGTTCGCTCTCGGAGACGAACGCCGGGAAAATCGTCAAGATCATGGACCTGGCGGCCAAGATGGGCGCTCCGGTGATCGGACTGAATGATTCCGGAGGCGCGCGCATTCAGGAAGGCGTAATGTCGCTGGCCGGGTATGCCGACATTTTTTTGCGCAACACGCTTTATAGCGGAGTCGTGCCGCAGATCTCGGCCATCATGGGTCCTTGCGCCGGGGGTGCGGTTTACTCGCCGGCGATTACCGATTTTATTTTTATGGTGGACCAGACGTCCTACATGTTTATCACCGGTCCGGACGTGATCAAACTGGTCACTCATGAGGAAGTCACCAAAGACCAGCTGGGGGGAGCGCACACGCACAACGAAATTTCAGGCGTGGCTCACTTCATGTGCCATGATGATGCGGAATGTTTGTCGATGGTCCGCGAACTGTTGAGTTTTCTTCCGTCGAATAATCTGGAAGACCCGCCGCGCAAGGCTTGCACCGATCCGATCGATCGCATAAACGAGAAGCTTGATACGCTGATCCCCCATCAATCGAACATGCCGTATGACATGAAAGATGTGATTCACACGGTGGTCGATGACGGATACTTTTTTGAAATTCACGACCACTATGCGAAGAACATTGTCGTGGGATTTGCGCGGCTCAATGGGAAGCCGGTTGGGATCGTGGCCAATCAGCCCGCCATGCTGGCCGGCACGCTTGATATCAATGCGTCGGTGAAGGGCGCGCGCTTTGTGCGTTTCTGCGACTGCTTCAATATTCCGCTGGTGACGTTTGAAGATGTGCCTGGATTTTTGCCGGGCACGCAGCAGGAGTATGGCGGAATCATCCGGCATGGAGCTAAGCTGCTATTTGCGTTTGCGGAAGCGACTGTGCCTAAAGTGACTGTCATTACGCGCAAAGCTTATGGGGGAGCGTATTGCGTGATGTCGTCAAAGCACATTCGCACCGACGTAAA
>Ga0182018_10000200_pt1 | contig 78055 bp, 67 predicted proteins | sample 812P2MmetaG_FD_120490 | JGI IMG/M metagenome (GOLD analysis project Ga0182018, IMG submission 120490) | Permafrost microbial communities from Stordalen Mire, Sweden - 812P2M metaG | ecosystem: Environmental > Terrestrial > Soil > Wetlands > Permafrost | place: Sweden: Stordalen | collected... | reverse complement strand
GCGCCTTTTCGTCGGTGTCAAAGCGCAGGATTATTTGAATCAGCGTTAGGTCTTTAAGCGGTGACTTCGTTTTCATGCCCAAAGCATGACAGACGCAGAAAGTTTGTCAAGTGCATAATCCCATAGTTTTCTTTCTACGAACATTTCCAACGACGCGTATGGAAAAAATTGTTGTTAGAATAGTTACATAATAACCCGACAACCAAATCGACCACAAAAGCCAGAGCAAAAGCGGTGTAATTAAAATTCCAGCGCTGACCAGAATTTGTTTTTTACTCATGCAAAAAATTTATTCCTCAAACAACGCCTGCGCGAATTGTTTCGCGTCGAAGGGCTGCAAGTCGTCCGGCTGCTCGCCGAGGCCGATGAATTTAATGGGCAGGCCGAGTTCCTTCTGGATCGCCACTACCATGCCGCCTTTGCTCGTGCCGTCGAGCTTGGTCACGATGAGGCCGGTGAGCGGCACGGCCTTGTTGAATTCGCGCGCCTGGTTCAGCGCGTTCATGCCGGTCGTCGCGTCGAGCACCAGCAACACTTCGTGCGGCGCGCCCGCGAGCTGCTTGCCGATGACGCGATGCAGCTTCTGCAATTCCTGCATCAAGTTGTGCTTCGTATGCAAACGCCCAGCCGTGTCAATGAACAGATAATCCGCCTTGCGCGCCTGCGCGGCGGTGACGGCGTCGTGCGCGACGGAAGCCGCGTCCGCGCCGTAAGTGCCGGCGATGACTTCGACCTTGAGACGCGTGCCCCATAATTTGATCTGCTCAATCGCCGCCGAGCGAAACGTGTCGCACGCGGCGAGCAGGACGGATTTTTTCTGCGCCTGGAAAAAATGCGCGAGCTTGGCGCTGGTCGTGGTTTTGCCCGTGCCGTTGACGCCGACGATGGAAACGACGGTTGGTCCGCCGGAAACTTTTTTCAGCTCGGCGTTATTGGACGAAAGACTTTTCTCAATCTCCGAGCGCGCAATGACGAGATAATCGAGTCCGGCACCGCCTTGGATTTCGTAATTTTTTTTGACGGCACCCATGATTTGTTCTGTCATCGCCATTCCCAAATCGGCGGCAATGAGCGCGGCTTCGAGTTCCTCGATGGATTCGCCGGTGAGCGTGGGCGAACGCGTGACGATGCGTTTGATTTCGTGAACAAGCTTGCTATGCGTTTTGGCAACGCCAACTTTGAATTTGGAAAATAAGCCCATGTGAAGTTTAACCACGGATGGACACCGATGGGCACCGAAGAAAAAAAACTTTGATGCGAATTGCTTGAATTTGCGCGATTAAATTTTGAATTGGCGTTAATTCGCGCAATTTGTGTCCAAAAGATTCGTGTTTATTGGTGTACATTCGTGGTTGCAAGTTTTCGCTCGGCGACTTTCGCCTTCATTCTTTCAACGTGGTCGTAAGGCAGCTTCACCGTGCCGATGAGCGGTCTATTTTTGCTGAAACCGTGGCAATCGCTGCCGCCGGTCACAAGCAAATGATACTTCTCGGCGAACTCCAGATAGCGCTCGGCCATCGTAGTCGAATGCTTCGTGTGAAAACATTCGATGCCGTCCAGCCTGGCTTCGACGAGCGCGGGAATGATTTCATCTGTGCGATTCAAGCCCGGATGCGCCATCACCGCCAAGCCGCCGGCCTGATGAATGAGCTCGATGCCTTCGAGCGCGGACATCTTGGCCTTTGGAACCCACGCGGGCCGGTTTTTTTTCAGAAACCGCTCGAACGCTTCATCGAGGTTCGCCACAAGTCCGGCTTTCACCAGTGCGCGTGCGACGTGCGGACGACCGGGCGATCTGCAATTGGCGAGCGCAAAAACATCATCAACTTTCAACGGCACGTCCAATTGATTGATGCGCGCGACCATTTCATGAATGCGCTGCCGGCGGACGGCTTGAAACTTCGCGATTTCCGTCAACAATTTTTTATTTTGTGTATCGAGAAAATAGCCGAGGATGTGAACTTCCACGTCGCCCTGTTCAGCCGTCAATTCCGTGCCGGGAATAAATTCCATGGTCACCGCCGCTGTCGCTTCTTCCGCGCGCGTGCAACCTTCAACCGTGTCGTGATCGGTCAAGGCGATGCAGGCCAGGCCGTTTTTATTCGCCAGCGCGACCAATTCTTCCGGCGAAAAAGTTCCGTCGGAAAAATTTGTGTGCAGATGGAGATCGGCGAACTTCATTTTACGTTGCGCGCCGGTCGAAGAATTTCGCCACGAATTTTATCCAGTATTCCATTCACAAACTTTCCGCTGTCCTGCGTGGAAAATTTTTTGGCGATGTCCACCGCCTCGTTGATGCTGACGACGGGCGGGATGTCCTCGCGATGGAGCATTTCATAAATCGCCAGCCGCATGATGTTACGGTCCACGGCGGCGATACGATGGAAGTCCCAGTTCTTCGCGTGACTTTTGATTTTTTCGTCAATTGCGTCGCGATGCTCCAGCACGCCGTGAATCAACGGTTCGGCGAACAGGCGTGTCTCGGCTTCCTCGGCGGTCGGCGGCGGCAGTTCCACCGGCTGATTCCAATGTGCCGCGCCCTTTTCGTCCTCGATAACGGCGGCGCGCTGGGAATTCCAGAATTGCGCCAGCTCCAGTTCCAAATTTTCCGGCGGATTCAGATCGTGCTGAAATAAAAATTGCACCGCGCGTTCACGCGCTTCGCGTCGTTTGCCCATGAAATCATCATGCTGCAGAAAGGCGTGGCAGGAAATGAAAAATTGCGCGCACAAAAATTCCCGCTAAATTCCGCGCATGAGCAAAGTCACAAAACTCCTGCACACGCGCTACCGAGTTAACGATCTCGACCGCACCGTGACATTTTATCGCGATGTCCTCGGCCTCGAAGAAATCAAACGGCACAAATCGCCGCGCGGCTCGGAACTCGTTTTTCTCAAAGCACACGAAAGCAAAGAGGAAATCGAAATCTGCTTTTTCCCGGCAAGCGATTCGGTCCAAGTGCAGCCGGATCTGACGCACCTTGCTTTTGAAGTCGAAAGGCTCGACGAATTTGCCAAACACCTTGCCAAGCATGGCCTGAAATTTTCCGATGGCCCGACAACTAGTCCCAGCGGAACGACATTCGCCTTCATTGACGCACCCGAAGGCTACGAAATCGAACTCATCCAAAAAGGCAAAGGCGGCTACTAAAATTATAACTTCCATCTCCTAACTCCTAAAATATGAGCGTTTTAATCGTCGGCACCACGGCACTTGACTCTATCAAAACTCCGACTGCGGAAAATCCGCGATTGCTCGGCGGCTCGGCCAGCCATGCGGCGGTCGCCGCTAGTTATTTTTCACCCGTAAAATTAGCTGGTGGTGTCGGCGAAGATTTTCCGAAGAAATACATTGAGCTGTATCGCCGTCACAAAATTGACCTCGAAGGCCTGCAAACTTTGCCGGGAAAAACATTCCACTGGTCTGGCCAATATGAATTGAACATGAACAATCGCCGCACTTTGATGACTGAACTCGGCGTGATCGAAACTTTTTCGCCAACACTGCCAAAGTCATATCAAAACTCGCAATTCGTGCTGCTGGGAAATATCGCGCCCGTGCTCCAGCATCGCGTGCTCGACCAGATGCGTCACCCGAAATTTGTGGTGGCCGACTCGATGGATTTGTGGCTGAACATCGCACTGCCCGATTTGTTGAAGCTGCTCAAGCGTATTGATTGCTTCGTGCTCAACGACAGCGAGGCGCACCAGTTGACGAAGGAAGACAACGTGTTCGTCGCACTGGAGAAAATCCACAAGCTCGGCCCAAAATACGTCATCATCAAAAAAGGTTCGCACGGCTCGATTTTGTCCGGCCCGAAAGGATTCTTCATCTGCCCCGCGTATCCGTTGCACAAGGTCGTTGACCCGACGGGCGCGGGCGATTCGTTCGCCGGCGGCATGGTGGGATATCTCGCCGGCGCGCGAGGTTCCATTGATGCAAACATTCGCCGCGCAATGATTTATGGCAGCGTCGTTGCATCGTTTTGCTGCGAAGGTTTTGGATTGAATCGCACAACCAAAATCAAACGCAACGATATTGAAAAGCGCGTAAAGGAATTGGAAAAGTTTACCCGATTTTAATCTTTGATTTACGTGGTTTCCATGAGAGCGGTGCGTAAATCGTCATTTGTAGATCGTAAATTTAAGATACAAACTTCGGCTCAAATACCGTGCTGAGGTTGTGTTTCTGCAACAATTCACAGAATTTCTTGATGCCGCGCTTTTCGTCCGATGCCAAATGATAGTGAATGTTCCACTCGAAATAATCACGGCGAAAATCCTCGTCGTATTCTTCGCGCGTTTCGATGATGCCATCCAGCGTGTCCAGGCCGAAATTTTTCGCCTCACGAAGTTCACGGCGCAGTTCTCTATTTTCAATCCCGCGCCGCAATGCCCAGACCGCATAAACAAAGGGTAAATTCGTCATTTCTGTCCATGCCCGGCCGAGATCAAAAATTTCGCATGTGTGCGGTGCGCGTTGAAAGTCAATCGCGCGGTCGCCGATGAGCAAGACGAAGTCTTTTTCCTGTGCCGCTTCGTAGCTTTCGAGCGGCTTGAATTCCGGTTTCAATCCACGTTCGGCAAGCAGAACTTTCAAGAGGTTCGCGCTGGTTAACGACGCCGTGTCGCAAAAAATCTCCGTCGCTTCTTCGAGCGGCCTTCTGTGCGCGAGCAACACGCTATAAACTTCGCCGAGTGACGCGATGGCGATGCCGTCGAGGATGTCGTAACGATCGTTAAGCAAAACCTCGGTGATGCTAACCAGCGCGGCGTCGAGTTCATCACACCGGAGCATTTCGGCGAGTCTGGCGGGTGTGGCAAAAATGATTTCGCTTTCTATGCCGCGCGTGAGCGGCACGGCGTTCAAATAATGCACCGAGCCGATGCGAAATTTGGGAATGTCAGCGGACGAACTCATTTCATTCCAAGTTTGCGTAGCAAACAGAAAATGCGCGAGTCATTTCAAACAAGTGAAAATGCCAGGTGCCAAGGCGCAGGCACATTGCGGCGCGGGCTATTCAAGTTACGAGTTGAGAACCGCCTTCAACGCCGAAGTTTTTCCCGGCGCGAGCGTGATTTTGTTGCGACCCACATTCCCGGATTCCACGCAGATCATTTGTTTGTGTTCCGCCGGATCGAAGTCGGGCATGAGTTGCGTTGTCCACGGATTCCAGACTACCGTGTCCTGCGCGCCGGATTTTTTGACGTGGATGATGCGGCCGAGTTTTGCATCCACGATTTCCATTATGCCGGGCGTGTCGTGATAAATGCGGTTGGTTTCCGCAACAATTGGCAGGGCTTCGTGCGTCTCCAATTTTTCCGCGCCGTTGTCCGTCTTGTCCAGAAACCGCGCGCCTTTCAGTCCGCGAATTGTCACATCACTGATGTCGCCGACGTGAAAATAAGCGTGCAGGCAATTTTCAATTTCCATCGCCACCACCGAATCGTTGGTCGCGATCAATTCCATCGTCAATGTGTCGGCAACCGTCACGACCAATTCCGTGCGCAGATTTTTCCACGCGGCGCGTTCAGGAATTGCTGGCAGGCCAAAATGCAACGTCACCGTGCCATCCGCAGCGGCGGAAGTTTTTTTGAGTTCCCATGCCGTAGTGCGCGCGAAACCGTGCGCGACGTCTCCGTCGCGCGGGCCGCCGAACCACGGAAAACAAATCGGCACGCCGCCGCGAATCGCCTTGTCCGGCACAAAAATACTTTTGCGGCTTAAGAACAGCAGTGGCGGCTCGCCATTTTTTTGAAAGGCCGTGACGTGCGCGCCATGTAAATAAATCTCCGCCGTGCTGAATTTGGCCGTGACAACGACTTTCGGCAAACCGCCGTTGCCCAAAATGATTTGTACGTGGTTCGGAATCACAAATTGGTCAAAAGATTTTGTGTTCACAAAAATTTCAGCCAAACAAATCCATCTGCGGTGCTGGCGCGAGACTTTTTAATTTCTCACGATCCTGCTGGTGGCGTGCTTGGCGCACGTTGCCTTCCGGTGTGAGTTCGGATTCTTCGAGGTTTGATAAAATTTGCTTCGCGCGTTCCAAAACTTCCCTCGGCACGCCCGCCAGCCGCGCAACTTGGATGCCGTAACTTTTATCCGTGTCGCCTTCGACGATTTTACGGAGAAACACGATTTGATTGCGCCACTCACGCACGGCGACGTTAAAATTTTTCAATCGCGGCAGACGCGCCGCCAGTTCCGTCAACTCGTGATAATGCGTGGCAAACAAAGTTTTCGCGCCGACTTGATTGTGCAGATGCTCGACAATTGACCACGCGAGCGAAAGGCCGTCGAACGTGCTTGTGCCACGGCCGATCTCGTCCAGCACAATCAAACTGCGTGGCGTGGCATTGTTCAAAATGTTGGCCGTCTCGGTCATCTCGACCATGAACGTGGATTGGCCGCGCGCGAGGTCATCACTCGCGCCGATGCGCGTGAAGATGCGGTCAACCAAATCAATGTGCGCTTCCGCCGCCGGAACAAAACTTCCCGTGTGCGCAAGCAGTGTGAGCAGCGCAACCTGCCGGATGTAAGTGGATTTGCCCGCCATGTTCGGCCCGGTGATGAGCGCGATTTGCTGTTCGCGGTTGAGCGCCGTATCATTCGGAACAAAGCGTTCCTCGACGAGTTGTTGTTCCAAAACCGGGTGACGTCCGTCACGGATTTGCAACACGCCTTCGTCCAAAATTTTTGGACGGCAATAATTTTGCAGCCGCGCCGTTTCCGCAAAAGAAGCCAGCACATCCAATTGCGCGAGCGCGGAAGCAGTCTGCTGGATTTTTGGCAACTGTCCCAGCACTTCCTCGCGCACGCGCTGGAACAATTCGTACTCCAGTTTCACGCTGCGTTCTTTCGCGCCGAGGATTTTTCCTTCCATTTCCTTCAACTCCGGCGTGATGAATCGTTCGCCATTGGCGACGGTCTGTTTTCGGTGATAATGCGCCGGAACCTTGTCGAGATTTGATTTGGTGATTTCGATATAATAACCGAAAACGGAATTAAACCGCACTTTCAGCGAAGAAATTCCGGTTCGCTCAATTTCATCCGACTGCAATTTTGCGATCCAATCCTTGCCGCCGCGCATGGCGTTGCGAAGTTCGTCGAGCGCGGAATCAAAACCGTCGCGGATCATGCCACCTTCTTTGATCGGCAACGGCGGCTCGTCCACGATGGCGCACGAAATCAATTCTACGAGGTCGGGTGATTCAGAAATCTGTAAATTTAATTCCGAAATCAAACTGGTGAGGCGAGTGTCCTCGTGGGCCGGAGCTTCGTCGTGAATCAAATTTTTGGCTCGCGAGGACGACCGTTCCACCGTTTGCAGTATTCCTTTCAACGCTGGGATTTGTCCGAGCGCCATTCGCAGCGCGACCAGATCGCGCGCGTTGCCGCTGCCGGAACTCAAACGGCCCAGCGTGCGTTCGAGGTCGCGCACGTTTGCAAGTTGCTGGCGAAAGGCATCGAGGCCAAAGGAATCCTCGACGAAAATTTGAACCGCATCTTGACGTTGACGAATCGGTTTAACTTTTGCGAGCGGTTGCGAAAGCCAGTTGCGCAGCAGCCGCGCGCCCATTGGCGTGACGGTTTTATTGAGCGCACCATAAAGCGAGGCGTTGCGCGGGGCGTCGTGATGTTTTGGTTCGAGAATTTCCAGATGCCGCAACGTCGTATAATCCAGCGCGAGAAAATCGCTACGCTGATAAAACGAAATCCGTGTGAGATGCTTCACATCACGGCGAAGATTTTGCGTAAGATAATGCAGCGCGCCGCCCGCCGCGCCGATGGCGGCGGTTTTATCTTTCAAGCCAAAACCATCGAGCGATGCGACCTTGAAATGATCGCGCACGGTAAAGAACGCGGTTTCCGATGCGAATGTCCAGTCGTCGTAGCCGCTCAAAATCTGGAATGCGCCGCGTAACAATTCGCGGAGTGGAGTGGCTTCCGTGGGAAAAACAATTTCAGCCGGGCGCAGGCGTTCGAGTTCCGCGAGCAGCGCGGAATTATTTTCCAGTTCGGTTGTCAGAAAATCGCCCGTCGTCAAATCCACGAGCGCGAGGCCGAAGATTTTTCCGGATGGATAAACAGCGGCGAGAAAATTATTTTTTTCCGCGACAAGCATCCGTTCGTCGAAATGTGTGCCGGGCGAAAGGATTTGCGTGATCTCGCGTTTGACAAGTTTGCCGGGCCGCGCGTCCTCCATTTGATCGCAGATGGCGACTTTGCGTCCAGCTTTCAAGATTCGCGCGATGTAATTATTAGCAGCGTGAAACGGCAGGCCGCACATCGGGACGCCGTGGCGCGCGGTGAGGGCGAGATTGAGAATTTGCGCGCCTGATTGTGCGTCCTCAAAAAACATTTCGTAAAAATCACCGAGGCGAAACAGCAGGAGCGCGTCCTTGGGCAGTTCGCTTTTGATGCGGCGATATTGCGCCATCATGGGCGTGAGTTGGGCTTCGGCGGACATGCAGTGGGAAAGTTAGGCGGAAAATTTCACGAGGTCGAAATGAAATTATTCACAAACCGAATTCATTTCCCGACGCGGTCGAGTCGCAGGAGCTCGGCGCTGTAACCGATGCGGAAATTTGGATACTTGAACTGATGGCCGAGTTCCATTTTCAATTTGCGATTGGAGACGCGCTTGTTTGTTCCGCCGCGTTTGCGGACGGCGTCGGGATCTTCCGGCACGGACGGCGGGAGCGGCTTGTCCACGGCTTGCGCGAGCCACTGGAAAAAATGCAACTGACTCACCGGCTCGTCGTCCACCGCATTGTAAATCTCGCCCGCGCGACCGTTTTTTAAAGCGGCGATGATGCAGCCGACCAGGTCGTTGCGGTGGATCATGTTCAGAAAACGCGCGCCATCGCCTTCGATGTGCGCCTCGTTCTTCAGAAAATGTTTGAACCAATGACCACGTTCCGGCCCATAGATTCCGGCTGCGCGCAAAATCACGGCGGGAATTATTTTCTGTGCTACCGCGTCGATCAAAACTTTCTCGGTCTCAACGAGAATTTTTGAGGTTTCCACAATCGGTTCGGCGGGGCTGGATTCCTTGACCGGCGAACCGTCGTTTTGCTCATAAACGCTGGTGCTGCTCGTATAAACAAATTTCTTCGGCGGATTGGGCGCGAGCCATTCGATCAAGTTGCGCGTGCCTTGCAAATAAACCGCACGATAATTTTCGGCGTCGCCGCCTGTCGCAACGCAGTTGACAACCCAGTCAAATTCGCGCGGTAATTTTTTAAATTCATCCGGTTTCGTTACATCGCTGATGAGCGGCTGAATGCCGGCAGCTTTCAATTCCTTTTCCGCCGAAGAACTGCGTCGCAGACCAAAAACTTCGTGGCCCAACCGGACCAGTTCCGCGCCGAGTGGCAGGCCGACGTAACCGCAGCCGACAATTAAAACATGCATAATTTTGCCACAGAGTCACAGAGTTCACAGAGACAGGCAAAATAATCCTCCAAATTTCCGGATAATTTCCTGGTGTCAGTCCATCACCGCCGCAAAACGCAGGCCGCGCGTGCTGACGCGGAGATGTTTGAAGCCGAACCCTTCCATCACTGTTTCGTAAATGATAACACCAGTGAGAATCACATCTGCGCGTAGTTTTGGCAGACCAATGATTTCCTTGCGTTTCTCCGACGGCAGATGCCACAAATGTTTTCGGTGCGCGACAATTTGTTCAAGGCTCAAAACCGTCCGCTCGATTTTTTCGCGGTCGAAGCGATCCAGTTTTTTTTCAATGCGCGCGAGAATACTCGTCGTGCCGCCGGTGCCGACCAGCTGGATTTCTCCGGCTTCATTTTTTAACACGGGTTCGAGCTGCGGACGGACTTCGTCGTGCAGGAAGTTTTTCAGCCAGTCGCGGCATTTGGTGAACTCGCCGCGCGTCGGCGGATCGCTGTGCGGAAATTTTTCCATCAACCGCACCGTGCCGAGCGGAAAACTGTGGGCGAGACTTTTTTTTACGCCGTGTCCCAAAATAAATTCCGTGCTGCCGCCGCCAACATCGAGTAGCAACAAGGGCTGTTTGGCCAGTTCCGCGTCCGTCGTCACGCCTTGAAACGCCCAATCGGCCTCGCGCGCGCCGGAGATGATTTCGGTTTTCAGGCCGGACGCGCGTTCGATGGAAGTTGTCAGGTCCGTCGGATTCACCGCGTCGCGCGCGGCGCTGGTGGCGATGACACGGATGGATGCCGCACTTTTTTCACGCGCAATTTCCGCGAATTCCCAGACGGCTTCGGCGGTGCGGGCAATCGCTTCGGGTTGCAAACGATTCGATTCGTAGAAACCTTTGCCAAGACGCGTCTGTTTGTTTTCTTCATGCACCGGCCGCACGTCGCGTCCGCGCACGTCCGCCACCAACAATTTTATCGAGTTGGTGCCGACATCAATCACGGCGCGGCGGACGGTTTCCATAATGCGGCAGATTACGAAGGGCCATTGCGAAAGCCCAAGCGAAAAAATGTTACAAATTGGGGAACGGCTTTGCGCTCTCCGGTTCAACCGACGCGGAAGGAAATTTTCTGGATCAGATTTTTCCCGAAGCTGTGCTGCAAACGGTCGAGGATTTCCTTGCGGCGATAGCGGACGATTTCCGAAAGCCACACGCTGCTGTCCACGTTCACGAACAGCGTGCCTTTATGCAGATTGGCTGGTTGCGCATGCGCGGTGAGGTTTGGGTCAATGAGCGAATTCCACACCTTGACCAGTTCGGCCTCGGCACGACGGTCGTCCATCCGCAAATCCTTCATCAGCTTCGGCAGCACGTCGGCGGTGGAACGGGCACGCACGGCGCGCGCGGTTTCGAGCGGCGCGAGATCCACGCCGCGCCATTGGGCGAGCACTTTTTGTCGGGCGGAAGTTTTTTTCGGCGGCGGCACAATAAACCAACTCTCAATTTTTAGTTTTGCGTCGGAAACGGTCTGCAACTCCGACGTTCGGAGTTTGAATTAAAAATTATAAATTATAAATTATAAAACTTCGCAGATTGAGGCTTGACTGCAATGCCAAGTCGGAAAATTCGCGCTTGTCAAATCTGCGGTGTCTATGGATTTAATGATTCTTGCTCTGCGTCTTTGCGTCTCTGTGCTAAAATTCTTTTTGCTTCGTGTCTTTGTGTCTTTGTGGTGAACTTCATTCGTGAACATCACGAATTTAAATCCCGACACGGATATCGGCGCGAGTGCGTGGCTGGTCGAAATTGACAACCACCGGATTTTGCTCGACGCGGGAATGCATCCGAAACGCGAAGGACGCGAGGGGTTGCCGTTGTTCGGCAAAACCGGACAGGTCGAGGTGGACGCGATTGCGATTTCGCATTGCCATCACGACCACGTCGGCGCGCTGCCGGTGGCGTTGCGGCATTTTCCCAAGGCGCACGTTTTGATGAGCGAGTTGAGTTATTTCATCATCGAGCGCGTGCTGCACAATTCGGTGAACGTGATGACGCGCCAACGTGACGAACTGGGCATCCGTGAATATCCGCTCTATACACACGACGAGGTGGACGACATCGCCGCGCGCTTCCAGGCCTTCAAATACAACCGCGAAGTGGAGTGGGCGTCGTTCAACAAGATGCGCGCGGGATTTTCCTCGCCGTCGCTGGAATTTTTTGACGCCGGGCACACGCTTGGCTCGGCGGGCATGATGGTTCGTGGAAAAAAGGAAACCTTATTTTACACGGGCGACGTGTGTTTTCACGATCAAACCATTTTGCGCGCGGCGCGTTTTGAAGATGTGAAGGCGGACGTGATGATCATGGAAACGACGCGTGGCAATCGTGTTTTGCCGAAAAATTTCACGCGCGAAAATGAAATTGAACGACTGGTGGCGGCGATTCATAACGCGCTTAAACGAAAAGGCTGTGTTCTGATTCCGGCATTCGCGCTGGGCCGCACGCAGGAAATTCTGGCGATGCTGGCTTTGCTCATGCGCGAGGGAAAATTGAAGCCGCAGCCGATTTACATCGGTGGACTGGGACGTGTGTTCACGGAAATTTACGATCTGGAGGCGCATCGCACCCACCGTCAGCACACAAATCTGCAATTGAACGAGGCGCTGAACCTCATCGTGCTGGAAAAAGGCCAGTCGGAGAACATGAAGCTGACCGGCGGAAAAATTTTCGTGATCACCGCCGGCATGATGAGTGAAAACACGGCGGCGCATAATTTGGCGATGCGGATGGCGGAAGATGAAAAACAGGCGATTTTCTTTGTGGGTTACGCCGATCCGGGCACACCGGGCGGACGTTTGAAGGCGGCGAAGCATGGCGAGACGTTTGTGTTCAGCCCGAGCGCGGGATGTCTGACGCGCAATTGCGAGATTCAGGATTTTGACCTGACGGCGCACGCGAACCGCAAGAATTTGCTGGATTTTATCGGGCAGGTTTCGCCGCGCGCGGTTTTGCTCGGCCACGGCGATGACGAGGCGCGCGCGTGGTTCGAGGGACAGATTCGTTCGCGCCATCCCAAAATCAAAATTATCCAGCCGCAACCGGGTAAGACGGTGCAGATGTAAATCTCCGAATTGGGGAAAAGGAAACCGCCGGACGAATTGATTTCATCCGGCTGTTTTTATTTCACGGACGATTTTTAATGCCCGTTGCCGTTGACGATGTTGGCGAGGTTGAAGATGGGCAGGAACATGCAAATGACCATGGCACCGATGACAACGCCAAGAAAGACGATCAACATTGGTTCGATGAGCGACATCAGGCCGGAAAGGGTGGATTCAATTTCTTCATCAAGGAAGTTCGACACGCGCTCCAGCATATTGTCAATGTTGCCGGTTTGTTCGCCCGCGCTCAACATGCGGATGACCATGCTGGGGAAAATCGGATTTTTTCCCAGGGCGGCGGAAATGCCTTCACCACGCTCGATGTCGGTGGCGGCGTTCTTGATGGCCTTTTCCATGACGACGTTGCCGACGGTTTGGGAGACGATTTGCAGGACTTCCAGAATCGGCACGCCGCTGCGGACGAGCGAGGCGAGGGTGCGCGTGAAACGCGCGAGGCAAATCTTGTGTGCGATCGAGCCGAAAATCGGCAGCTTGATGCGGCGTCCATCCCAAAATTCACGTCCGGGTTTGGTTTTGATGAAATAAAGCCAGCCCCAAGCCGCCGCGCCCGCCGCGAGGATGAGTAAAATCAGGTAGTGTTTCACCAAATCACTGATGTCCAATAAAATCTGCGTCGGCCCCGGCAATTGGGCGCCGAAGCCGGTGTAGACTTCCTTGAACGTCGGGATGACTTTGACCAGCAGAAAGGTTGTGATGCAAATCGCCACGACCGTCACGGCGGTTGGATACATCAGGGCGGTTTTCACTTTTTTGCGGAGCCGCTCGGATTTTTCGAGATAGGTGGCCAGCCGCGCCATGATTTCTGCGAGTAAGCCGCCTTTTTCACCCGCTGCCATCATGGAACAATAAAGCCGGTTGAAGGACTTGGGATGTTTCATCAACGCTTCAGAAAAGCTCTCGCCGCTTTCCACGCGCGAACAGACATCGCGAATCACATCGCGCATGACTTTGTTTGGTGTCTGTTCCGCCAGCGCCTGAAGCGCCTGCACGATGGCGATGCCCGCTTCAACCATCGTGGCCAGTTGCCGCGTGAACACCACCAAGTCGGCCAAGGCGACTTTTCCACCCTTTGACTTGCCTTTCTTGGTGATTTTTTCCTGGATGGAAACGACCAGCAGGTTCCGGTTGAGCAAGGCGGCGATGGCCGTTTGTTCGTTCGCCGCTTCGACCGCGTTGCGGATTTCGCGGCCCGTGGCCGTTTCTCTGGCTGTGTAAGCAAATGATGGCATACTTTTTTATTCCCTTCAAACCTGATAAATCAAAAGCTCAAATTGCAAGCCTGCAATCCGGCTTCCGGCTTTAATTAAGCACCATTTGTTCCATTTGTTTCATTCCAGCAATCCTCAAGGTTTTGGGCAGGAATCGGTTTTACCAGGATAAAAAGTGTCCAAATTTGAAACAAACGCCGCCAAAAAATAGGCATCAATCGCCAGGTAATTGTGTAACATGTTTTTAATAAATAACTTGCAATCATTAATTTACTTAAAATTTTTTGTTGTCAAACCTCCGGATTTTCAATAATTTCAATATCAATCGCACCTACTGGTGCTGGGGCAAACAGGTTTTGCCCCATAAATGCAGGTAAAACAAACAAATAACCAAACAACATCGGAGGAACCAGATGAAGTTTAATAAATGGACATTGGGTCTTGCGGCAGTCGGCGTGGTCAGTTTGACCTCGGCGGTGCAAGCGGACGAAAGCAAAATCAGCCAGTTGGACACTGCGCTCTCAAACACAACCATCAGCGGCTACGTTGACGTGGCGGCTCAATTCAACCCCGGCAACGGCGGTGCTAGCTCTGCCGGCCCCAATTACAACTTTGGAGCCGCGGATAACAGCTTCAACCTGAACGTGGTTGATATCGCCATTGACAAGCCGATGGACGAAAGCCCGTGGGCTTCCGGCTATCATGTTGAACTATGGTTCGGGCCGGATGCCGCAGCTTTGGGCACCAGCCAAGCCATTGGGAATAGAACTGGCACCGGTAATAATACAGGATACAACGCCTTCGATTCCGCTGCGATTCGTCAAGCTTACATCACGTTGCGCACGCCCGTCGGCAATGGCATTGACTGGAAACTCGGCATTTGGGACACCATCATCGGCTACGAAGGCACAACCTCGGGAAGCAATCCGAATTACAGCCGTTCCTTTGGCTATAACATGGAGCCGACGACCCACACGGGTATTCAAGGCACTTACAAAATAAACGACGTGATTAGTGTTACCGCCGGTGTGGCCGACACCTCTTATGCTGGCGACGGCAGTTACAGTGCTGTTCCCAACAACGGATTGTATCAGCCAACCATAATGGGTTTGGTGACTCTGACTGCGCCGGATAATTTCGGCTGGGCCAAGGGTGCCACACTCGCTGCCGGAGTGATCAACACCTCTGGTAATCTTGATGACATCGACACTGGTAAAGGCAGTGGTGCCACCAGTTGGTATGCCGGCGTCACCTTGCCGACACCAGTGGCTGCGTTGAAGTTTGGTGCCGCGTTCGACTATTTGAATGCTCGTGACATCCGCGGCAATGAATGGGATCTCGCGCTCTACGGCACCTATCAGTTCAACGACAAAACGAGCTTCAATATGCGCGCTGAACATATGGACGTATTGGGGTCGTTCGATGACGCCTTGGGGAGCTCGGATTACGATGAAATCACCGCCACCCTTCAATATAACCTGTGGGCAAATGTGTTGACCCGTTTGGAAGTCCGCTGGGATCATGCTGAAAGTGGCGATCCTTATGTCAGTCACGGCAGCAATGCAGTCGATGAAGAGCCGGCCGGTACACCCAATAGCAATGCCTTCCTGCTTGCGGCGCAGGCCATCTATACGTTCTAATCTGTCTTAAATCATAAAGCCCCTTTCGGCCAAACCGAAAGGGGCTTTTTGTTTCCCATCACAAACATTTCCGGCATAATCGTTCTTCAAATGGAATTCATTCGCGATATCTATGCGGTGAAACTCGCGGCCAACCGTCCGGCCATCTCCTTTGAATTTTTCCCGCCGAAAACGGACGAAGGTGAGCGCAATTTTTTTGAAAAAACCATTCCGGCATTGGTGCAGACCAAACCGGATTTTTGCTCCGTGACTTACGGCGCAGGCGGCAGCACACGGGACAAGACTTTGATGATCGTGGATCGCATCCAGCGGCAACACAACTTGACCGCGCTTGCGCATCTCACCTGCGTCAACCACACACGCGAGGAAGTCCGCGCACTGCTCGAAAAAATCCGCGCACTCGGCTGCAAAAACATCCTCGCGCTGCGCGGCGATCCGCCCGGCGGCGGCGAATTTCAGCCCACTCCCGGCGGCTTTGAATTTTCCTCGCAACTCGTCCAATTCATCCGTGAGTCGGGAAATTTTTCAACCGGCGTCGCCGGATTTCCTGAAGGTCACGTCGCCTGCAAGGACGGCAAGCACGCTGACTGGGAGCATTTGAAAACCAAGGTGGACGCCGGCGCGGATTTTGTGCTGACCCAGTTGTTTTTCGACAACGCCGACTTTTTTGAATTTCGCGATCATGTCGCCGGCAGACTGGGTGTGAGCGTGCCGATCGTGCCCGGCGTCATCGCCATTTTGAACGCGACACAAATCATCAAGTTCACCCGGCTCTGCGGCGCAAAAATTCCGCCGCCGCTCCGCACAAAACTGGATGCGCTGGAAAATGACGAGGCAGCCGCGATTGAATTCGGCATCGAATACGCCACGCGGCAGTGCGAGGAATTATTGCGGGCAGGCGTGCCGGGACTGCACTTTTACACGTTGAACAAATCGCGCTCGACGGTTCAGGTCTTGAAAAATCTCGGTCTGGCGTGAAACACACCCGGAGGCTGTCCGGGTTGCGCCTAAAATAATCGGCCGGCCACGATGCCGATGACGCTCAACGGTCCGGTGTCTTCCAGACCGTCGGCGGCCTTGTCCAATTTTTGCAGCGAGAGTTTGGCGTTCTTGTAAAATTCCTGGTCGTTGACGAGCTTGCCCATGGTGCCATTCCCCTGGTTGATCTTCAGCAAAATCTGGTTCAGGTTCGTCATCGAGGCGGTGGTCGAATTGTAGAGCGCGTCGTCCGTGACGAGTTTGCCGAGCGAGCCCTGCCCGCTGCTGATGCCGGTGACGAGCTGCCGCGCCTGGGTCACGGCGTCCCGCAAATTCGTCACGGTGTTGAACGCGGAACTGTAAAGCGCGTCCTGATAAATGAGCTTGCCGACCGTTCCCTGTCCGCTCGCGATTTGATCGGTGACATTCTGGATGTTGGAAATGGCACCACTGATGGGGCCGGCGTTCTGTTTTAAGAAATCGGTCAACGGGCCGAGAAGATTGTCAATTTTGTCGCCGGAGAAACTGTTCGCCACGTTTGCAATTCCGGCGGCGGCACTGTCGAGCTTGGCCATGATGGCGCTCAAGTCGGGCTGTTCGACGGTGGTGATGTACTGGTTGTCTTCCATACGCTTGGCATCGGGCGATCCGAAATCAATGGCGATAAAATTCTGACCCATCAAGCCCGCGAATTTTATGACGGCGTGGCTGTCGGTCTTGACGAAGGCATCGGGGTTAAGCTTCATGATCACTTCGACCTTGTTGTCGGTGAGCGCAATTTTTTCGACGCGGCCGATTTCGACGCCGGCCATTTTTACGCTGTCGCCCACTTTCAATTCCTGGACGGTGTCAAACAGCGCGTGGATCCGATAGCCGCGACGGAAAATGTCCGTGCTGCCGAGCATTTCCATGATCACGATGGCGGCGATGATCGCGAGGGCGACAAAAATCCCGAGCCGGGTTTCGAGCGAGTTTTTCATAAATTTGATGGTTGAGTTTCGCGTTTGAAATCTGCGCGTAAAAATCTTTGGACCAGCGGGTCGTTGAACCGCTTCACCTCGTCGGGCGTGCCAATGGTGACGATGCGGCCTTCGTTGATGATGGCAACACGGTCGGCCACGCCAAACGCCAGGTCGCGGTCATGCGAAACCACGATGGACGTGACACGGATCTGTTTTTTAAGCTCCAGAATTTCCTCGCCAACAACCACGGCGGAAAGCGGGTCAAGCTCGCTCGTCGGTTCGTCGTAAAGGATCAATTGCGGTTCGATGACCAGTGCGCGGGCGATGGCGGCGCGTTTTTTCATGCCGCCGGAAAGTTCACCGGGCATTTTGTCCACGGCGTCCGTGAGGCCAACGGTTTCCAGTTTTTCGGCGACAACACGGTCAATTTCTTCCGGCGATTTCAGCCGGTGTTCGGCGAGATAAAGCCCCACATTTTCGCCAACCGTAAGCGAATTGAGCAGCGCGCCGGATTGGAACACGAGCGCCATGCGATATTTGGCGGCGACTTCAGCCGATTCGATGGATTCACCGTTGATTAAAATTTCCCCGGCGTCCGGCGCTTCGAGGCCGATGAGATGCTTGAGCAAAACACTTTTGCCGCTGCCGCTTGGTCCCATGATGACAAAAATTTCTCCGGGCTGGACGTCAAGATCAATCCCCTTGAGCACCTCCTGTGCGCCGAAACTTTTGCGGAGGCCGCGCACTTGGAGGCTGACGCCAGCGTTGTTGTTGTCCGGATTATTCATCATTTCAAAAGAAAGCGCGTCAGGATGTAGTCAAAAATCACGACAAGGACGATGGAGTTCACCACGGCCTTGGTGACCGAACGTCCGATGCCGCGCGGCCCGCCGATGGTCACCAGACCCTGATGACATGAAACCGCGCCGATAATTATGGCGAAACAAAAACTTTTGAACAGGCCGTTGGCCACATCATCAAGGTCAACAGTATCCCGCAGGCCGTCAAAAAACGCCTGGAATGGCACGTTGATATGGCTGTTGGTTTCGGCCACGACCGCGCCGCCAAACCAGCCGACGAGAATTGCAAAAACCACCAGCAACGGGAGCGCGATGGCCATCGCGAGCACGCGCGGCAAAACCAGATAATGAATCGGGTTGATGTTCATCGTGCGCAACGCGTCAATTTCCTGATACACACGCATCGAGCCGATTTCCGCCGCCATCGCCGAGCCGATGCGCCCGGCAATCAGAATGGCCATCATCACGGGCGCGAGCTCCTTTGCGACCGAAATGCCGACAATGCCGCCGACCGCGCTGGCTAGGCCGCGTTCCACTAAAACCGGGCCGGTTTGCAATGCGATGACTGCGCCGATGAAAAATGAAAGCACGCAAACCATCAGCAGGCTGGCGTTGCCGATTTCAAAAAACTGGTCGAAGATTTTTTGCCGCTGCCGCCACGCGAAAGGCAGGGCGCACAGCGTGCGCCAGAAAAGCAGGACGATTTCACCAATGTTTTGAAACATAAATGTGGCGCGTTATAAATCTGCCCGTTGGCCTGTCTTGGGATGTGTTTTGAACACCGGGATGTAAAACAGGCGCAACCTTTTCATTTCCGTGTCTGATTGATACTGGAAAAGGCCGAACAGGAGCGAGCATTTTTTGGATGCGGGTGTGGTTTCGTGGCGATATAGATTCCACAAAAATGACTGGCTGCGCGCGCCAGTTTTGAGATTATTTTCTGAAACCCAAAGCGACCACAGCGGCGACCAGTTGCGCTCGACGCCGCGATTATTCGGCAACGCCGGTTCAACCAGCGCGAGGATTTGCAACCGAGTGTTGCCGTTGAAATCGCGGTGGTAAGTGAAGAACGGCAGGGCATCCACGCGCCGTTTTTCCACGCCGGTCGCCGTGTTTTTTTCCACCGTGTTTTCGTACAGATAAAACAGGATGCGTGTGCGCTTCAAGTCCAGCGGATCGGAATGTGTGCGCCGAAACTGATAAAACGGCCAGAGATAGGAATCGCTTTCCAAACTGGCATTGTGCGACTGGCTGAACAACGGCCAGACGCGTGAAGTGGTTTTGCCTTCGCCACGCGTGAAGATCACAAACGGCCACGGCCCCTGCCATTCCTGATATTTTTTTTCACGCTCGTCAATCCAGCTGAAAAAAGGCCACAGTACGGTGGTGGAATCGCGTTTGGGCAAGCGCGTCTGCAGGTAAAGCGGCAGCACGCCCCAGGAATTCGCCACGTCTTTGGTGCCGAAACCCTCGGTCGTTTTGAAATAAATCGGCCAGAGCGCAAAAAAATCATCGTGTCCACCAACGATGGTCGTGTCGCCAAAGCCGTTGGTCAGGGTGGTTACGTCCTTATGTTCGTTGCCGACCAGCGGCCAGAACTGCCAGCCGAACAGTCCGTCGCCGTGCCGCACATGAAAAAACGGGTAAAGATAATTGTCGGTGACCACGTCTTTCTTTTGTGACTGGCCGTAAATCGGGAACATGACGAAAAAGATTTTATCACGGAACAGGCGGTGCTGGAGATGGCCGTAAATCGGAATGAGCGCCGTGTAGTTTTCATCCGGCATTGGCGAGCGTTGCTGGAAGTAAAGCGGGAAAATTGTGAACTGTTTTTCGCGGGATTCCTGCGGGGTTTGCCCGCCGGCAAAGCTCCACAACTCAAAAAGTTGCCAGCGATATTCCTGGCCGTAGAATTCGTAGGTGAGCAACGGGTAAAGAAAATCGTCTTCCCGCGATTCAACGGACGCATCGGAGTCGTGGGAAAAAAACGGCGGAAACGCCCAGGTTTTTTCCGAATCCTTTTGCTGGTCGTAGAAAAGCGGCCCGCCGACTTCGGTGCGTTGGCCGGAATCCAGCGTCAATGGGAATTGATCGTAAAACAGCCCGGCATGAAAGCCATTTTCCGCAAAGCCGACGGAGGACGAAAATCCCAGCGCCAGAATCAAAAGGCCGATTCGCAGACAGCAAATAAAGTTTCCAAAATCGCTCAAAGCGTTCGGTGCGCTGGAATTTAATTTCAAAAGACGATTCAATTTACATTATCGTTATTGACGACTATTTAGTGGCCTTTTGGCGTCATTAAAAGTTGATTTCAACATTGATGTTGACTTTTCGGTGTTTTCCATTATTCTTCACGAACTTGAGGTTTTACCTCGGTTCCTCCTGACCCGGTGTCGGCGGTGTTTTGTCGGCATCGGGTTTTTCTATCAAAGGCCGTCTGCGGCCAAGCAAATTCAGCAAGGCTGGCAAAAAAGCCAGTCCCGCAATCATGCAGGTCGCGATGCCCGTCGCCATCACACAACCCAGACTGTGAATGCCCCGATGTTTGGCAAGGATGAGGCTGCCGAATCCGGCGATGGCCGTCAATCCCGACACAAGCACGGCCTTGCCGGTGCTGCGCGACAAAATGTCCGGCGTGTGTTCCTCAGCGAAACGATTCAAAATATGAATCCCGTTGGTCACGCCGATGCCGATGACCAGCGGCAGCGTCATGATGTTCGCCGGATTGAACGGAATTTTCAGCCAGCCCATCAGTCCGATCAGCCACAGTGTGCCGATGCCGACCGGCAGCAGCGATAAAGTCACCGCGCCGAAACTGCGGAAGTGGATGAAGACCAGAATGGCAATCGCCCCGAGCGAATACCAGGCGGCTTTTTCATAACTGTCTTTCAGCAAGGTCGTGTAATAGTAAAGTTGCACCGGGGTGCCGGTGACATTCGGATCAACTGTGTGCAAATCGGCGATGAATTTTTCTTCGTTTTCCCGCTGCCACACATCGTATTTGGGATAGACCTGCAAAAGAAATTTGCCAGTGACGCCGACGAAACGGTGGCGCAACGCCGCTGGCAAATCCTCGACGCGCAGCGGGGCTCGGTCGTCCTGATTTTGCAAAGTTTCAAATGTCTGGCGCACATCGGAGAACAAAGCCCTTTGAAATTCCTCCAGTTTGTCCGCGTGTGCGGCGCGCGCCGTGGCATCGCCGCTCAGCATTTCTTTGCGCAGATTGCCGATGGCTTCCCGCAGTGAAACCAGTTGTGCGGTCAGATTGGGGTTGCCGTTCTTGATCTCGTCCAGCGCCGCGCCCAGATAACCGTTAAGCGAAAACATCGTGCGGCTTAAATTTTCCAGGTTCACCGGCTGCGCGTCAAGCGTGCCGAAGTGCAATGGCGCGACTTCCTGTTTGATCTGGCCGATGAGCTTGAGTTTTTCGGTCTGGTCTTCGTTGAGAAACAAGGCGATGGACTGAACGCCGTTGGACGCGACTGTCGGCAGTTTTTCGATCTGGTTCTGAAGTTCAACGGCTTGAGCCAATGAATCGGCAACCACCGCGCCGTAAAGCACGGATTTGTCTGCCGAATCAATCAGCTTCTGTTCAAACACCACTGCGGGCATTCCCGCGCTCTGCATATTCAGCAAATTGTAATCGAAATAAACTTTGCGCACTTGCGTCAGGGCGAGCACGCACAACGCGCCCACTATGACCGTCACCAGCACGGGCCGCTCCAGCCAGATATTTTCAATGCGCGCGCGCCGATCCACATCGCCGATTTTGTGGTCAAGCACGTTTTGCCGCCCGCGCAGGAGCAACACTGGCAGCAGCGTGATCATCGGAATAAAACAAACCAGCAAGCCGCCGCCGCAAATGATGCCCATTTCCTGAATGCCTTTGAAATTGGTCAGCCACATCGCCAGAAATGCGCCCGCCGTTGTCAGCGCGCCGACGAAAATTCCCTGGCCGGTGAACACCATCGCTTTCGTCAGCGCCGCCTCCTTCGTTTTGCCGTGGCGCAATTCTTCCTCGTAACGCGTGACCAGATGTACGCCGAAATCAATCGCCAGCCCGATGAGAATCGGCACGAACGTGATCGTCAAAATGTTCAGATGTCCGACCGTCAGCGTCGCGAACGCGAGCGTATAGGCCAGCCCGACCACAAGACAAATCGTCGCCTTCACCGGCCGGCCGGTTTCGTTGTATCCATAAATAAAAATCAACGCGCACAAAATCAGCGACACGATGCTGGCGACCGTTGTATCCTTTTGCGACTGCTCCATTTCATCGTGTTCCAGCACCGGTTCACCCGTGAGGCCGACGTTCAGGCCAGGCACTTCGCTTTGCGTTTCCTGGATCAATTGCCGGATGCGTTCCACTGCCTTGCCATTCAAGTCGTGAACCGGCGCATGTGCCGTCACCAGGAAAATTTTTCCTTTAGCAAACGTGATGTAAGTTTTGCGCACCGCCTCGTCGCCCGCATCAAACAACGCCGTGACGCCCGGCGATGGCGGGGTGCCGAGGCGGTTCAAGCTCGCATCCGCCTGCATCACGATGCGCGTCAACGCGGGCAGCGACTGGATCAGCGATTCGGTCTGGGCGTTCGTTTCGCGCGGCGCGGTGCGAAAGGCCGTGTTGATCTGCTCAAAAAACGAAACCAGATTTGTCGTTTGCGTGAACCGGTGGATGAACAGCGAATCGTCCTGCAAAGTTTTTTTCAAATTACCAAGATCATTTTCCGGCACGAATAACAAGGCTTTTGCGCCCATTGTCGGTAAATCGCCTTTGTAAAAAACGTCGGTGAACAGATTTGTTTCCGCCTCCAGCTTCGCGCCGATACGCTCGGCGAACTGCCGGTTTTTTTCGATATTTTCGCTTTCGATGACGACGACGAGATCGCTTTGCTGGGGGAATTCCTTTTTGAAGCGAAGATAATTCTGGTGGTATTTTTTGTTCGAGCCGACGAGGTCGTCGCGGCTCGTGTCGAATTGGAGGAAAAAAACGGTGTAAAGGATGCACGCGACGAACAGCGCGATTTGCGGATAAAAAAACCAGCGCGGATGACGGCACACCGCCGCTGCCAGTTTGGCCAGCAACCGCGCCAGAAACGAGTCAGTGCTTAATGCCTTCATGCTTCAGCCCGCGCGCGGCTCATGCCTTTACCGCTTCCACCGACACCGCCGTGCCGTAGCACAACACCTCGGTAATGCCCGGCGCGATTTCCGTCGCGTCGTAACGCACTCCGATGACCGCGTTCGCGCCGAGCTGCCCCGCGTGCGTGAGCATGAGGTTGAAGGCGTCCTCGCGCGTACGCTCGCACAAATCCGCGTAGAGTGAAATGTTCCCGCCGAAAATCGCCTGGATGCTCGCGCCGAAATTGCCGACGATGGAACGCGACCGCACCACGATGCCGCGCACGACCCCAAACGATTTGACCACACGATAGCCGGACAGTTCAAACGCCGTGGTTGTCAATGGATGTGTCATACTCATGCTGAAGATTGAACACGAGCAAGCGCGGCGGCAAAAGCGAAAACTTCCAGCACCCTCATGGCGAAAGCCATTCAAGCCCCGGCAAATTTCTCACCGCCGCAAAAACAAATGCGACAACGAGAAACAGCCACAGAAATTTCGGAGGCACATTGAACGTCGCCGGCTGATTTCGCATTTTCCGCACGGCGAACCGCGCGCTCCAAATCGCCAGCGCCGCGAGTGTCAGCACAAACAGTGCGTTATCCTTCAACGCCAGCCACACATTTCCGTGCAGCAGCGCATACAACGCCCGCGTCGCGCCGCAGCCGGGACAATTCAGCCCTGTCAGCGCATGAAACATGCAAACTGGATAAAATCCCTGCGTGCTGGGATTGAAGAAAAACACGATTGCGCCGGCACCGAGAATCGTTGCGCCCAAAACGACGCCCGTGAAAACTCCGAGCGACAACAGCGCGGGAGTTTTTTGCGGAATGATTTTTGGTTCGGCGCGCATGGCATCAGTTCAAAATCGTCCGACGTTCCACATGATATGCGGCTGGCTCATTGCCAGATTAAAAAACACCCAGCCTGCGCCGAGCAGCAGGCTCAAAATCGAGAGAATCAATCCGGCGATGGCCATGCCGCGTCCTTCGTGCCGTTCCGGGTTCGCGCTGATTTGTGACAACCCGATGAGCGAGAACACCAATCCGAGAATGCCAAAAGGAAACCCGCAGCAGCAAGTCACCGATAAAATACCGAAAATCATTCCAGCTTGCGCGTAGGAATTGGTTTTCGCCATCCGTCCGGCGACAGAAGTTCCACGCGGTGGCGGCGCAATCGGCGGCGGCGTGCCGGACGCGGCGAAACAGCCCGTAAATTCCGGCAGCAGGCCGACGAAATTCCAGTCCTTCGCGCCATCCACAAAAATGGGCGTCTGGCGTTCGACACGCCCTTCGGCAATCCATTGCCGGATTTGTCCGACCGTCGCTGGTCCGTATTCTTTGCCGTCCTCGCCGATAATTTTGTAAATCGCGTTCATAAGTCTTCGCTCTGGTTGTTCACGCGGCCGGTGTCGGAACACAAACCGCGTTTTGTGCCCGCCACGAAGTCTAGCAAAACATTCGCCGCCGGGCTGCTGAAATTTTTCCGCGCCTCTTCAGTTCTCTCTCGCAGATTTTTTCCACTTCGGAAAAGCAGGTGATAAATTTTTTTCAATTCCATCCGCTGTTCGGCGGAAAATCCCGCGCGGCGCAAACCCACAATGTTTAATCCGCAAAGTTCGTTGAAGCCGTGCGCCACGTTTGTGAACGGCGGCAAATCCTGACTGATGGCCGAGCCGCCCTGCATCATCGTCAGCGTGCCCACGCGGCAGAACTGATGCACGAGGCAGTTGCCGGAAATGAACGCGCGGTCCTGCACCGTCACATGGCCGCCGAGCATCGCGCCGTTCGCGATGATGATATGATCGCTCAATTGCGAGTTGTGGCCGACGTGGCAGTTCGCCATCAGAAAATTGTGCGAGCCGATGATCGTCTCGCCATCCGAAGTGGTCGAGCGATGCACCGTGACGTGCTCACGGAAAACATTATGGTTGCCGATGCGCAGACGCGTCGGTTCGTCCTTGTATTTCAAATCCTGCGGAGCGTCGCCGATGACGCAGCCAGCGTGAAATTTATTGTGCGACCCGATTTTTGTGACGCCGGTGAGATAGACGTGCGATCCGACGACGCAATGTGCACCGAGTTCTACACCCTCGTCAATCACGGCATACGGCCCGACTTTGACGGTCGCGTCCAGCTTCGCTTGCGGATGAATGATGGCAGTCGGGTGAATCATATTTTCTCCAAATTGTATAATTTCAAATTAAAACCGTTTCCTCGTGTAGTTACAATTACTCGAAAACGAGATGCATCGCCGAAAGGATAAATGAATTTTGCGTTTCCACGCTTTTTTATGTCTTGAATTTGCTGTTCAGAAGCAATGCTTTGAAGCAGTAATTCGATATTTTCTGAACCGATTGGCGGCCCTTCAATTGTATGCAATTCTCCTTGAACTTGCGTTGCGGGTGGCACGCCAAAATCCAAATGTAGTTCTTCAGCCTTTTCTGCATTTACCAAGTTCAATAAATCATCCATTGCATACATAATTTCACCTCACGCATAAAAATATCCCAGCTCCCGCAACGACGAATAGTCCTTCGCCCGCTCCGCCGTTGCGCGGCCGATGATGACGTGGTCCACCACCTCGATTTTTAAAAGCTGCCCCGCGCGGATCAAATCCCGCGTTACCTTGATGTCCGCCTCGCTCGGCGTCGGATCGCCGCTCGGATGATTGTGTACGAGAACCACGCCCGCCGCGTTCGCCACAATCGCCGCGCGAAACACCTCGCGCGGATGCACCAGAATCGTGTCCAGCGTCCCGCGCGAAATGTCGTCCACGCGGATCAACCGCTTTCGCGTGTTCAGCAGCAGCGCCTGAAACGACTCTACATTTTTCAGCCGGTTCGTTTCGCGCATGAAGTTCACGACCGTCTCCGGGTTGTCCAGCACCGGCGATTCCTCGCGCCGCTCCTGTTCCATCCGCCGCGCCAGCGCGAACGCCGCCACCAACGTCGCCGCCTTGTCCGGGCCGACGCCGGAAATCTGTTTCAATTCATCCACCGTCGCCAGTGCCAGCGCATTCAGCGAGCCGAACTTTTGCAACAGATTCTGGCCCACCTGCACCACGTTCGCGCCACGCAGACCCGTCCGCAGCAGAATCGCGATCAACTCCGCGTGCGTCAGCGCATCCGGCCCGCGCGCCACGAGCCGTTCGCGCGGCCGCTCGCTCACCGGCTGGTCTTTGAGCCGCAAACTTTCTGCCATGAAAAACTTGTAAGCGAACCCACCGCCAAACACACGCAGAATCTTTGACACGAATTTCACGAATTAACACAAATTGAATTCGTGAAAAATTAGTAAAATTAGTGTCTCAATAGCGCGCTGGATAGAAACTGAAACGCAAAATACCGTCTTTGCATGGAACGAACCTGGCTCACAGCAGAGAAGATTTATGAGGGATTTCCTTTGTTCCTTCGCCGTCCTGCCAACCTTGATGTTGAGACGCTTCGTCCGTCTTTTCCAAATTTGGCAATCGTCACACATGAGTTTACTAAACGTAAGCCGAATAGTTTGCCAGACCCTGATTACAATCACGGACTTGCTGCAATGGATCACGAGTTGATTGTTGCATTTGACGTTGACCGGATGGGAGTGCCAGCCCTTGTTGAAACATTTGGAGGCAAGTGCCATTATTATTTCTATGTTTCAGCGGATACTTCCGCGCAAAAACCGGCTCGCGGGCGCAGTTCACTATTAGCAAGGCACTGGAAACGGTTTTAGGCCATTTGCCGACCACTGGCGTGTTGTTCCCGAAACTCTCAACATTCACGGCCAACGACCGGGCCAGCCGGTTTCGCCGCCGCTGCGAACGGGCGGGCGTGTCGGGCGTGACGTTGCACAGCTACCGCTACGCTTGGGCGGAACGGGCAAAGGTTGTCGGGATGCCCGAACGGTTTGCCCAGGCTGCGCTTGGGCATAACAGCAAGGCGATTCACCGCGCCTATGCGAAGCACGCCCAAATCATTGTGCCGTCACTGGAAGAATATGAAACGAAGGCGGCGGCGGGATTTCAAACAGCGAAGGCCAGTTAAACACAAAGAGGGGGCAGTCAAACGGCTGCCCCCTCAAAAATTGGAAACGCATTATATTTCTGGTTGCTCCGGCTCTTGTTCAGGTTGCACATGCTCTACCGTCTCACGATCCAAAAGAGGGAGGCACGGGTAAATGTTCTCGCCGCCATTATCAAGACCCCGCTCCCACGCTTCGCATTGGCAGCGCGTGGGCGCACAACGACGGCAACGGCTTCAATATCTAGATTGAAACTGTCCCGCTCGATGGACGCATCACCTTACGCGTCGCATCAGAGAAAACCAAGTAACTCGCAACCGGGGCGGGCAGCAATGCCCGCCCTACAATCAAAAGGAGATTTCACCATGAAACCGATGAATCGTAAAACCCGCAGGCTAAATTCCTGGTCTAAAATGCTCGCCGCACTCCGTTTTGCGCTTCCTTACATGGAAGAATGTGGATAAAAAGTAATTGGTGGAACGCCAACGGATGTTATTATTCGGGATATGCCAAAGAAAAAAGAACCAAAACCGACAGAACTTCTCCTAACCTTCGCAAATCAAATACGGTCGGTTCCGCATGATCCGCGACTTCAGATAATAATTGCTCAGGGGATGCTGGAATTGTTGGTCAATACGCTTGTCGAAAAATTTTGCAAGGGTGCTGAAATGATTGACGCAGATGACAGAAGTTTTCCCTACTTGGTCAAACTGGTGATTTTGCACGAAAAGGGTTTGATTCCAGATAATTATTTTAAATGGATGAACGGATTACGAAAAATTAGAAACGCAGCGGCACATGCTGCGGTGTTTGAACTTGAAAAACTAACGCCGAAATACTGGACGCCCTTTCGAGGTCTTAAAGCAACGCTTACTAATTATCCATTAGATGACCCAAAGAATTTTGTTTATTTATGCCAAGAAATGGTTTCGGGATTTTGGAATCTGCATGTCAGATTCTTTGCGCCGATTTTTGAACCTCAATTATTTGAAAAGAAGGACGAAAATAAAAAATCCCCGCCAGCATGACACCAGCGGGAACTTATTCGTTTATTCACGATCCAATTCCAAATCAGTTTTCTTGGGCCCTGGAATTGAATAATTGGCTTGCTCTCTGTCTGTCATCTTCCCGACCGCCCGCCATATTTCAACATCGAATGAGGGGCCATGCCATGCTTTGGCCTCGTCTTGGGTCAGTCCACAAAAATGGTCTCTTTTGTAGGCGGTGAACTTTGCGTAGTCGAAGCGGCGCCTTTCTTCACTCGGTTTATTCAAATCATTCATCATAAACAATTCAGTCGTGATACTTCTTAAATCCGAACAATAGCCCTCAATAATATGCTCAGAACTCTTGGATTTCTTTTGATCTCGAATGTCATGCTCGCTCCCCCTACGATGATTAAAATGAAGCTGGTAAACAACGATAGCAGAAATCCGTTTACAATCGGTTAAAGCATCACTGTCAGTGAAAGTGTCAGTGAAAGGTCAAAAAAATTATGAAAAATAGTGACGAGTTAGCGCGAATTTCCCTTGTAAATACAGGGGTTTTTGCTATTTTAGGGGCATCTGGATCGGGTTTTCAGACCGTGTCCATCTGTGGCTAAAATTTCCACCAGCATGGAAACACCACGCAACCAAAACGATTCGCTCACGCCGTCGCAACGGCAGGCGGTCGCTGCGCGTGGCAATGTCCTCGTCATGGCTGGTGCCGGCACCGGCAAAACCAAGACGCTCGTCGCCCGCTGCCTCGACTGTCTCGACCGCGAACGCGCGTCGCTCGACGAACTGCTCATCGTCACCTTCACCGAGGCCGCCGCCGCCGAAATGCGCCTGCGGCTCCGCCGCGAACTCGAAAAAAAATCCGCCGCCACGCCCGACGACGACCACTGGCCGCGCCAGCTCGCGCTTTTCGACATCGCGCACATCGGCACGCTGCACAGCTTTTGCCTGCGCCTCGTGCGCGAGCATTTCCACGAACTTGGCCTCGACCCGCAGCTCGCCATCCTCGGCGAAGGCGAAGCCCGCCAGCTCGCCAGTGAAATGCTGGACGAACAATTCCAATCGCATTACGAAGGCGAGGACGAATTTTCCGTCGCCGTCCAAAACCTGATCCAGGTCCACGGCGGCGGCCGCGACGAAAAAATCCGCGCGTTCATTTTGCGCCTGCACAATTATTCGCAAACGCGTCCCGACGCCGCCGGCTGGCTCGCGGAACAAATCCGAAAATTCTCCGCCTCCGAACCTGTTGACTGGCAATGCTGGCTGCTCGCCGCGATTACCGGCTGGCGCGACGAATGGCTGCCCGTCCTGAACAATCTAAAAAGTGAAAATGAAAAAGCCGCCGAACTGCTCGAAATTTTTTTGCGCGTGGGGAGCGTGCCCCAATTCACGCGCGAACTCGCGGCGGAAGTTCTGAAGCAAATCCTTTCGACCGACGGCAAAGATAATTTTCCGAAGGGCAAACTCGGCGCTCTCCGCCAGCCGCTGGAAGATTTGTTCGACGAAGCCGCATTTCTCGCCGCACTCGCGCCGGTCAAAAACGGCAGCGATCCGCTCGCGGAAGACTGGGCTTGGGTTCACGGCCACATGGAAACCTTGCTGCGGCTGGCGCAGGAGTTTGCTGGAAAATTTTCCGGGCGCAAACACGCGGACGGCGCGCTTGATTTTCACGACCTCGAACAGTTTGCGTTGAAACTGCTCTGGAATTTTGCCGGCGAAAAACCGGCTTCCGTCGCCGAAGTCTGGCGCAAAAAATTTCGTTTCGTTTTCGTGGACGAGTATCAGGACATCAACGCCGTGCAAGACAAAATCATCACCGCACTTTCACGTGATGGCGCGGAGGCAAACCGTTTTCTCGTCGGCGACGTAAAGCAGAGCATCTATCGTTTCCGCCTTGCCGACCCAAAAATCTTCCGCGACTACTCGAAGAACTGGCACGGAAAAAATGGCCAGGTCATTCCGCTCGCTGAAAACTTTCGCAGCCGCGAAGCGTTGCTGAATTTTGCGAACTCCGTTTTCAGCCTGCTCATGTACGAGGAGATCGGCGGCGTGGCTTACGATGCCGAGGCGCAGTTGAAATTTGGTGCGCCGGAAAAACGCGCAGAACTCGGGGTTGCAAAAAATCCAGAGCCACGTGTGGAACTGCTGTTACGCACGAAGAAAAAGGCTGGCGAGGTTTCCGAAGACGAGAACGGCGACTTGGCCGATCTGGACGAAATGACGAAGGAGGCGCGATTGGTTGCGTTGCGTCTGAAACAACTCATCACCGAGCAACATAAAATCTGGGACGACGAGGAAAAGATTTTCCGCGCCGCCGAGTGGCGCGACGTCGCCGTTCTGCTGCGTTCGCCATGGGGCAGGGCAGAAATTTTTGCGAAACAATTCGAGCTGGTGGGCGTGCCGCTGGTCGTCACACGCGGTGGATTTTTCGACAGCCGCGAAATTCTCGATCTCTTAAGCCTGCTGCAACTGCTGGATAATCCGTTGCAGGACGTGCCGTGCATCGCGGTGCTGCGCTCGCCGCTCGTCGGCTTGTCGCTGGATGAACTCGCGGAAATACGGCTTGCGGCGAAGGATAAACATTTTTGGACGGCGTTCGTCAAAATCCGGAATCCAGAATCCGGAATCCAAAATGAATTACGCGCCAAACTGGATAAATTTTTCGAACGATTTTTGCGCTGGCGGAAGCTCGCCAGGCAAGTTTCGCTCTCGCAATGTCTGGAACAAGTTCTAGCGGAAACGTACTACACCGAGTGGCTGCGGGCGCAGTCGCGCGGCGCGCAAAGGGCCGCGAACATCGAGCGTTTTCTGAATCTCGTGCAATCGTTCGACCAGTTTCAGCGGCAGGGGCTTTTCCGATTTTTGAAATTCATTGAGGCGCAGCGCGAGGCCGGCGCGGAATCCGATGCGCCCGCCGTTTCAGCGGAAAATGCCGTGCGCCTGATGAGCATCCATCAAAGCAAAGGTTTGGAATTTCCCGTCGTCGTGCTGGCCGATCTCGCAAACAATTTCAACGAACAGGATTTGCGCAGCGAAATTATTTTCGACGACGAGTTTGGACTTTGTCCAAAAGTGAAACCGCCCCACACGGGCCGGCGTTATCCGAGTTTGCCGCACTGGCTCGCGCAACGACGGCAGAAATGCGAGTTGCGTGGCGAAGAACTGCGGCTGTTTTACGTCGCGCTGACACGTACCCGCGACACGCTAATTTTATCCACGGGCGTTTCGGAAACAAAGTGGGCAACGGTTTGGACGAAACCACAACCGGTGACGGCGCAAAAAATTGCCCGGGCAAAAAGCTTTGCGGATTGGCTGGCAATTTGGTTCTCGGTTCAAAGTTCAAAGTTCAGTGTTCAAGGAGCAACGCAAGGGGAATTTGAGAACTTTCACTGGCGTTTTATAGAAGACGAAGAACTGGCAAATCGGCGGGGCGAGACTGCCGGTGAGCAGACTTTTGAGGATTCACAAGACGGCTCGCAGGGACGCTCGCCCCACCCGCTTGAATCACTCGACGACGCGACGGCGGAAAAATTGCGCGCGGCTTTGAGTTGGAAATATCCGCACGAAGCGGCGACGAAGTGCGCGGCCAAATCTTCCGTCACGGAATTGCGCCGAGCGGCGGAAGCATTGGACGACGAGGCGGAACAGGTTTTCACGCGGCCAAAGCGTTCGCGCAAAAAAATGTCGGCGGCGGAGTTTGGCACGGCGCATCACAAATTTCTCCAGCACTTCGCGCTGGAAAAAAGCGGCGACCTTGCGGCGGAGGCGGAACGGCTGACGCAGGAAAATTATTTGTCGGCGGATGAGCGGGCGGTTTTAGATTTGGCCGCGCTGGCAGGATTTTGGAATTCGGAACTTGGCGGAAAAATCCGGATGAACGCGGCGAATGTGCGGCGCGAACTGCCGTTCACCGCGCGTTTCAGCCCGGCAGAAATCGCGGAAATCAAAGGGGAAAAACCTGATGTCGGGTTGGAAAACGAATTTGTTGTCATGCAAGGTGTGGCGGATTTGGTGGTGCTGCAGCCGGAGGAAATTTGGATTGCAGATTTCAAGACGGACGATGTGCGTGCGGATGAAATGGCGGGAAAAATTGAATCATACAAACCGCAGTTGAAATTTTACGCGGCGGCACTGGAGAAGATTTTCGCGCGCAGGGTCACGCTGCGCGCATTGCACTTTTTCGCCGCGCGACACACGGAGAAAGTTTAATCGGTTTCGAGCGAAAGCTGGTCAGGCGCGGCAGCTTCGACTTTTTCCGGCGCTTTCACATCGCGCAGGCGCACGAGCGCGGAACGGACGAGGCGGCCTTGAAACGTCATGCCGGGTGCGAGCGTCTCGGCGACGACGGCTTCGGCAGGCGGATTTTCCGCTCCGTGGGCGCGATGACGCTGCGTGTCGAATTTTTCTTCGGGCGCGGCGTTAAACGGCGTGAGGCCGACACGGCGCGTAGCATCGTGGCAGACGTTCTGGAAATTCGTGATGGGTTCGATGAATTTCGCATCACCGGTGCGGACGGCGGCGGTGTGCAGCGCGAAAACGTGATCGAGGATGCGCACGAGGACTTGCAGCCATTCCGTTTCGCCGCGATGCAGTTTTTCAACTTCCAATCGAAGCGTGGCCTTTTCGCTGTCGTTCATCTTTTGCATAAAGTCCGAGAATTGCCGGGCTTCCTCGGCCATTTTGTCGGCGATCTGTTTGGCGGCGGCGGTGGTTTTTCCAGCTTCCGTTTGAACTGTTTCCTGGATGATCGCCCAATGGCTGGTGGTGGAACCGATCTGGGCGGAAAGCGTTTCGAGGTTCTGCATTTTTTCCGCGACCGCGCCGAAGGCGTTGATTTCAAAAACTTTTCCCATCGCGCGATAATCGAGAAAAAACGGGATCAAGCTTAACACGGCGCCCAACGCGACGCACGCGGCGGCGAGTTCCCAATGGTGGACGGATTGCGGCGCGCGCAGGATGAAAAAATACGCGAAGGCGAACAGCAGCGCGTCGGCCAGAAAAAACGGCCATTTGGGAACTTTCCAATTTGTCACGTCATTCATCGTGGCAAGTTTTGCGGAAACGCGCGGCGAACGCAATTCGCTTTCTCCTCGACTAACTGTGCCCGCGCCAAAATCATTCGCGCGTGCCAACGTGTGTGATTTTCAATCCAGCGGCTCGCGGCGAAAAAGCGCGTCGCTTTCGTCGCCTGCTTGACGTCATCGGCGAGCAATACGCGCTCAAAGCCACGATCGCGCCGGGCGATGCGCGCCGGCTCGCGGCCGAAGCCGTGTCGGCCGGATTTGATGTGATCGTGGCGGCGGGCGGCGATGGCACGGTGAATGAAGTCCTGAATGGAATCGGTGATGCGCCGGATGGTTTTGCGCGCGCGCGGCTCGGGGTGCTGCCGCTCGGCACGCTCAACGTCTTTGCGCGCGAACTCAAAATTCCACTGCGTGTCGAACGCGCGTGGGAAGTTTTGCAGCACGGACGCGAATTCAAAATTGATCTGCCGCGCGCGGAATTTTCCGCGAACAGCGTTTTGCAAAAACAATACTTCTGCCAGCTCGCGGGTGCGGGAATGGACGCGCGCGCGATTGAACTGGTGGACTGGCAGCACAAGAAAAAGATCGGGCCGCTCGCCTACGTCATTGCCGGATTAAAGGCCTTGCGCGAAAAGAAACCGGAAATCACCGTGCGCGTGAACGGGCAAAGCGCGACGGGCGAACTCGTGCTGGTCGGTAACGGACGGTTTTACGGCGGGTCGTTCGCGATTCTGCCGCAGGCGGATTTGCGCGATGGACGGCTGGACATCTGCGTTTTGCCGCGCGTCAACTGGTGGGCGTTGCTGCGCAGTGCGCCGGGTTTGCTGCTGCGCGGAAAATTGCCCGCGAGCGTTGCGCGACATTTCAGTGCCGCAACCTTTGAGCTGACAAGCGAATCGGCGGCGGCGTTTGAACTGGACGGCGAATGGGTGGGAAAACTGCCCGTGAAGTTTTCCGTTGAGCGCGAAAAACTGTGTGTGATGGTGCCGCCCTGAAATCGAACTTCGATCCGTCGGAAGCCAGCTCGCGGGCAACCCTCCGTGAAAATCGTCAAAGGCGCGCAATTTAACCTTTTAATTGGGGCAAATTCGCGTAATTAGCGGATAGAAATCCTAAAACGCGTGAACCGCCGCAGAAAATTTTTATTTGCCGTCGTCATTGTCTTTGGCGTGACGATTCTTGTTCCTGTTATCCGTCATTATCAATTGCGCGCTGCGACTGAAGCTTACATTGCCGAACTGAAAGCCATCGGTGAACCGATGGATTTGGCGCAGGTAATTCCGCCGTCCGTGCCGCCGGAACAGAACAGCGCACCGCTCATCACCAATGCGCTTTCTCAAATTTATTTAGAAAGTAATTACACCAATTCGATAATTTTTAATAATCCGCCGTATGCGATGAACAGAACCATTCCCGGCAAGGAGATGATTGGTTGGCATCAACTCGTCATTCACACTCCCAACGGCACTTGGCCAGCTAACCTGACTAACACTTGGGACGATTTGAGCGCGCAATTGGCCAAGAGACAAAGCGATCTCAACGACTTCCGAAAGCTGATTGAAAACCCAGTGTTTGATTTTAACTATGATTATTCCAACTCAAATTTTTTTATCCCAAATCTCGCGCCTCATTTGGAACAGTTCAAGTTAGCTGCTCAATGATTGGAATCCTCGGAGTTTTATAATTTGCACCAAGACAAAACCAACAGTTCATTCCAGTCGGTTCAATCGTTTCTGAATACGAATTTCGCTGGAGTTGGTTTTGATTCTGTGAAGAACAATCCATATGCAATTATTTCTCAAAATGCCCACAGCCAGATTTCAGCGATAAACAAATTGGCACGCGCAGAAATTGCTCGAAACATAGTGGTCACCGCAATTGCGCTCAAACGCTACGAACTCCGGCATTATCAACTTCCAGCCACGCTCGACGATTTGACGCCTGATTTGTTGAAAGCTGTTCCGATTGATTGCATGGATGGCCGGCCGTTACGCTACCGACGAAATGCGGATGGAACATTCCTGCTCTATTCTGTCGGTGAAAACGGCGTGGACGACGGCGGCGATCCTTCGCTGGAAAAGGGCGTCACGAGTTCAAGTCATTACTGGCAAAATCCTTATGCGCTCGATTGGGTCTGGCCGCAGCCCGCGACGGAAGAAGAAATTCAAAAGTATTACGAGGAGCAGTCCCCAAACCCCAAACGACGTCGGGCGGGGAAATTTAATTCTGAAAATCCTGTCAATCCTGTCCGCTTTTCGGCTATAAAAACGCGCTATGCATCAAATCATCCAGAGCTTGAGCGATTGGTATAATCACGCGCTGCAAACAGGCGGCTACCCCGCCATCGTGTTGCTGATGACGATGGAAAGTTCCTTCCTGCCGTTGCCGAGCGAAGTCATCATCCCGCCCGCCGCGCATCTCGCGGATACGGGACAGATTTCGCTGGGATTCGCGGGCATTGTCATCGCGGGCGCGTTTGGCTCGTGGCTCGGCGCGACCATCATGTATTGGCTGGCGCGGATCGCCGGTCGTCCGCTCATCCTGCGTTATGGCCGGCTCGTTTTGTTTCCGCCGGAAAAACTGGAGAAGGCCGAGCGTTGGATGGCGCATTACGGCGCGATGGGCGTCTTCATCGCGCGCCTGCTGCCGGGCGCGCGCCAACTTGTGGGCATTCCCGCCGGCATCGCGAAGCTGGATTACCTGAAATTTTCAATCTTCACGCTGCTTGGCTCGACGATCTGGTGCGTGGTGCTTTGCTATGTTGGCATCAAGGCGGGTCAGGATGAAAAACTCATGCACGGTGAATTGCATCACGTCGTGCTCTGGCTCGGCGGCGCGATGATTTTTCTCGGCGGACTTTATTATTTTTTCGTCCATCGCCATTTGCAGAAAAAATAAAGCCGCAGAGATTTTATCCGTAGATTGCGCGGATTGCACAGATTTTAACAAATACAACCTGCGACATCTGCGAATTAAAAGTTTTCTCTACGTCTCTGTGGTAAATTGTTTCAATTCGTTTGCTCCAGTTGACGGGCGTTGTAAATTCTTTCTGTGCCGATAAATGATTCCATCCGCAAAAAAATCAGCGCGTTGCCGCACAAGCCCGGCATCTATTTGATGCGTGACCGCTTTGGCACGGTCATCTACGTCGGCAAGGCGCTCGATTTGCGCAAACGCGTCAGCCAGTATTTTCAATCATCGCGGCGCATGGGCTGGGATTTGAAATTCAATACACTCGTCGAGGCGATTTGCGATTTTGACATTCATGTTGTCCGCAGCGAACCAGAAGCCCTGTTGCTCGAAAGCAAGCTTATCAAGGAATTCAAGCCGCGCTTTAACATCAGCCTGCGCGACGACAAAAGATTTTTGATGTTGAAGGTGAATCTAAATGACCCGATTCCGAACTTTACTTTCACACGTTTGAAAAAAGACGACGGCGCACGTTACTTCGGACCGTTCGTGAATTCGCTCGCGTTACGCAACACCGTTGCGCTCGCGCGAAAACAATTCAACTTGCGCGGCTGCCGCGTGTTCACGCCCGGCAAAACGGATTACAAACATTGCCTCTACGCGCATCTGAAATACTGCACCGCGCCGTGCGTCGGAAATGTGTCGCGCGAACAATATCTCGAACAGGTTAACGCTGCGTGCAATTTTCTCGAAGGCCAGAGCCGTGAGATGCAAGGCCAGCTCGAAGTGGAAATGAAAAAAGCCGCCGCCGCGCATGAATTCGAGAAAGCCGCCGACCTGCGCGACCTCCTCCGCGATTTGCAGGACACCTGGAAGCGCACGGAGAAATTCGAGCGCGTGCCTTACACGCTGCCACTGGCAATCAATCCGCAAAATGATCTGGCCGAACTCGCCAAGGTTCTCGGTTTGCCCGTGCCGCCGCCGCGGATTGAAGGTTTTGACATTTCAAACATCAGCGGCACGTTTGCGGTCGCGTCGCTCGTGAGTTTCAAAGATGGCCGGCCCGACCGCGCGAATTATCGTCGCTTCAAGATCAAGACCGTCGAAGGTCAGGACGATCTTGCGAGCATGGCGGAAGTGGTCGGACGCCGTTATTCAAGGCTGAAACGTGAATCAAAACCATTGCCGGATTTGATTCTGATTGATGGCGGCAAAGGTCAATTGGGCATGGCGTGCGCTGAACTGAAAAAACTCAACCTCGAAAAAATTCCCGTCATTGGTCTGGCGAAAGAGTTCGAGGAAATTTATCTGCCGGGCAAAAGCGAGCCGTTGCGGCTCGGTCTCGCTCATCCGGCGGTGAAACTGCTCCAGCGTTTGCGCGATGAATGTCATCGCGTGGCGAACTCCTACAACGCACAGTTGCGTCTCAAAAAAATTTCCGAGAGCGTGCTGGACGAATTTCCCGGCATCGGTGAGCGGCGCAAGCAGGCGTTGCTGAAAAAATTTGGTTCAGTGCAGCGGCTGCGACTGGCGGCTTTGGAACAAATCGCTGCGGTACCGGGTTTCGGCGGAAAAGTGGCGGCGGACTTGAAGCGATTTTTGGAAGCGCGTGGCTAGGCGTTGCGCTTTTCAAAACCGAACATTGCCTGTCTATGACCGAAGTTTTAATGGTTTGCCGTGTAAATCTCTACGCCTTCAAAAAATAATTTCGCTGCTTTTCAGTGACGGGCATTTCGAGTTTTTCCATCACGGCCAGCATGTCTTCCCAGACTTTGCGCTTCTCGCTCATCGCCTGGTTGCGTAACAGATACGCCGGATGATATGTCGGCATGAGCGGCGTACCGCGATACATCTGCCAGTTGCCGCGTAGTTTCGTGATGCCGACGGTCTTGCCGAGCAAACCTTCCACCGCCGTCGCGCCGAGCGCAACGATGACTTTGGGACGGATCAAATCAATCTGCTCGTGCAGATACGGAATGCACGTCGTCATTTCATCGGATGTCGGCTTGCGATTGCCGGCGGACTGGCCGGGCGTGTCGGGTCGGCATTTCAAAATGTTCGCGATGTAGACGCCCGCGCGCGAAAGTCCGGTCGCCTGAACGATTTTCGTGAGTAATTGTCCGGCGCGACCGACGAACGGTTCACCCTGTTCGTCTTCGTCCGCGCCCGGCGCTTCGCCGACGAACATGAGTTGCGCGTCAATGCTGCCGACGCCGAACACGACATTTTTGCGCGACGACGCGAGATGTGGACATTTCACGCAAACCAGCGCGCGTTCGCGCAGCGCGGCGAAGGCGGCGGCCTTTTCTTTTGGATCGAACGGCGGTTTCTGGCTCGCAGAAGTTTCGTTGGGCAAGCGCAGTGGAAGTTCCACCGGTTTTGGCGCTGAGGTTGGCGCGGAAATTTTTGGAGCAGCAGTCGTTTTGGAAGTTGGATTTGGCGGCGAAATTATTTTGGATTGCGACAATTCACGCAGCGTTTCCGGTGAGACAGCAACATGCCGCACGCCGCGCGATTTCAAATTCTCCAGATGTTGAATCGTCGCGTCGAGCAACTGGCCGTAGGCGTCGGACATGGCACAATCGTAACCCGCAGCGGCGCGGCGGCGCGAGAAATTTATGGTGTGCATGACAGGATTTGAACCTGCACATCATGCGGCACAACCTTTTGTCCGTGCTCGCGTTCGGTGTGCAAAAAGCGCGGGTGAATTTCAGATTTCAAACACCGTGATTTCAGGGCGGCAATTAAAACGGAAATTGTAGTTCAAAATATAGCCGATGCCGGAGTTAACATAGAGCGGGCCGGATTTGGTCTCGAACATCCCCATGTCATATTCATCCACGCCAAACGGAACGATGAGCGACCCGTAAAATGGGATCCGCACCTGCCCGCCATGCGAGTGACCGGCGAGCATCAGGTCGAATGTTTGGTCGCCGAGATTTTTGACCCAGGCTGGATAGTGCATGAGGAGAATGTTTTTGACCGGCGGATCCAACGGCGGCAACTCCTGATTAATCCGTTTGCAGGTGACACCGATGAGGTTGATCCGGCCACCAGCGATTTTGCGATGCGTGTCCAGCAGCCATGCGCCGCCGGTTGCGTTGAAACATTTATGGATTGGCTCAAACGAAACCCTGCTCCAGTAATCATGGTTACCCGGCACGCCGAACATTGGCGCTTTGATGCCGGACAAAATCTCCAGCGCTTCGTGCAGATATTTTTGGTCCTCTATGATGTCGCCGGTAAAACACACAAAATCGGGCGTGAATGAATTGATTTTGTCCACGACGGATTGCAGATAGTCGCGGTCGCCTTTGTGATGCAGATCGGAGAAGTGAACAAATCGGTTCGCTGACTCGCTTCCAACTTTTTGATGGCGGATTTTCAGCCAGGTTGGTTCAATTAGCCTGGCATCGGCGAGCACAACACAAGGCGTGGCGAGCAAGGCAGATGCAATAAATGTTCGCCGGCTGATCTTTGTTAATCTCATGGTCGCACCTGCCCCAACATTAATTAGGACAAGCCTTCGACACCGCAAGCATTGCATCCGTTCATCCCGTCGTTCTGTGTGTTGCGTGTAACACCAGCGATGGAAGCGGGAATTCAGATCGTGTTTGGAGCTTGGAAGAAATCATCGGTTTGTTGCCTTGATTTTCGGGCGTCGGTGGCTCAACTTTCTAGGCAGCATTACGTGCTTATGTCATACATTACCAACATTCTGCTGTTTCTGTTGGGCATCGCTTGCTATTCGAGCGGCCTTTTACTTTGGCCGATTCGTTGTTGGTTGCGTCGCAGGCAGAAGATTCGTGGCAAATTGTTATGGTTTGTCTTCCTAATCCAAGCAGCGGCGCTGCCAGTTTTTATTTTTCTTGGCACATTTTACAGCAGCCTTTTAGATGTCGGTTATGGCTGGGCGTTGCTTTGGATTGAGTTCAATGTGCTGTTCACAATTATCGGTGTTTTCGCATGGATTCGTGACAGTCGTTATGAGCGAAATTTAGAGGTGAATCAGGCTGACTAAGTCGTCGGACATAATCTGATTTCAAAACGTACCACTACCGAAACTTGGAAGAAATTGTGAACTTGATAAAATAGATTCACCATGAAAATTCAAAAATATAAAACGGCTTTTGGTAACAATTTGGTTCAACTTGATAATGAAGTAAATCAAATGATTAAAGAAGAATTTCAGCCTTTTGGGAATCCATATTGCATCACCCCATCTGATAGCGTCGTAGGTGCTCCAATTTGTCAGGCGATGATTAAATATGAAGGTGATAAACAACCCTTCCCCGCTCCAATTTAAAAATAATTCAAACTGTACCACTAACGGAAAATGGGGTGCGTCGCGCAGTCCTTCGGCGATTAACGTTTTGTCCGTGCCCGCGCATCAGGGTTTGAATCCAACAGTGACTGCTATTATGGCTTGGCGGTTAATGAATGGCCGCTGTCAGCCGATGCGCAGCATCCCAGCCGCCACCCAACGCCATGATCAACTGGACACTGGCGGTCATCTGCTCCAACTGCAGGTTCATCTCGGTCCGTTGATTGCTTAAGAGCGTGGTCTGGGCGGTGATCACGTTGAGGTAACTGTCAACGCCGAGCTTGTAACGGTCAATGGCCAGATTGAGATAACGTTGCGACGAGGCCACCGCTTCATCCTGCTGTTTGAGTTCCACGGTGAGGATTCGCAACGACGCCAGATTGTCTTCGACCGCCTGAAACGCGGCGAGCACGGTTTCCCGGTAAGTCGCCACCGTGCCGCGATAAGCTGCCCAGGCCTGCTCGGTGACCGCCTGGCGTTTGCCGGCGTCGAAAACGGTTTCCGCCAGTTGCCCGCCGACCGACCAGATAAAAGCCGGCCCGCTGAAAAGATCGGCCGTGTAGAAGCTTTGGTAGCCCGCCGAACCGCTCAAAGTGATGGTAGGAAAATACGCCGCGCGCGCCACGCCGATTTGCGCATTGGCGGCGGCCACCTGCCGCTCGGCGGCGGCAATGTCGGGACGCCGCTCGAGCAGTTGCGACGGAACGCCAAGGGGAATGGCCACCGGTTTGGCGGTGAGCGGACTGGTGGTGATGGAAAAGGACAAGGCCGCCCGGCCGATGAGCACCGCAATGGCGTGTTCCATTTGCGCCCGCTCGATGCCGAGATCGGTGGCTTGCGCTTCGGTCGTGTAGAGCTGCGTTTCCGCCTGCGCCACATCCTGGTCGGAATCAATGCCGGTTTTGTTGAGGACCCGGGTCAGTTGGAGCGAATCCTGATAGGCTTTGACGGTGGAATCCAGAAGCTGTTTCTGCGAATCCTGTTCACACAACTGGAAGTAGTCCGCAGCCACTTCGGATTGGACCGTTAGCCGTGTGTTTTCCAGATCGGCGAAGGTCGCCTGCGCCTGGAACTTGTCCGCCCGGTAGGTGTTGCGGATGCTGCCCCAGAAATCCGGCTCCCACGAAGCGTCCAGCGGTAGCGAATATTCGGTAAAAGTCAGGTCGTTGTTCGAGCCATTTGACGTGGTCCGCTGCCGTGTAACCGAAGGATTGGCGCTGACCGTGGGGAAAAATTCCGAGCGCGTCTGTTTGACGATCGCGCGGGCCGACAAAAAATTGGCGAGTGCCACCGCGACCGTTTGATTGGAGATGTCCACCTGGTCTTCCAGCGCGTTCAAATTGGTGTCCCCAAACGTTTCCCACCATTTGCCACGGATCGCGTCGTCCTTCGGCTCGGCGGTTTTCCAGCCGTCGGTTTCCCTGGCTTGCGCCGGCGTCAATTCCTTGAAGGCTCCGGGGGTTTCGATGGCTGGCGGCGCATACTTCGGCGCAAAACTGCAGCCGGCGGACAGAATGACTCCGGCCAGAACAGCGGCGAGGAAAGCGGCCAAGGAAGGGGCCGTCATCCTTATTTCAGTTTTGAGCAGTGGATTCGTCATTTTCATGGAATGTCTTGTCGGTTGAATCATCCGGCTACGGCGACCGGAGCCAAAGCTCCGGTAACTTTCTGCGGGTGCTTCTCCGCCCACCAGAGATGCAAACGGTCGAGATACAGATAGACCACCGGCGTGGTGAACAGCGTCAGCGCCTGGCTCATGATCAATCCGCCCACGATGGTGATGCCCAGCGGGCGGCGCAATTCCGAGCCGGTGGCGCTGCTCAGGATCAGCGGCAGCGCGCCGAAAATCGCCGACATCGTCGTCATCAAAATCGGACGGAAGCGCAGCAGGCACGCCTGATAAATCGCGTCGCGTGAACTCAATCCCCCTTCGCGTTCCGCCACGATCGCAAAATCCACCATCAAGATGGCATTCTTTTTCACGAGGCCGATGAGCAGCAAAATTCCAATGATGGCAATGATGCTCAAGTCTATTTCCTGTCCGCCCGCCAGGAGTGAAACTTTATTGGCAATGATCAGCGCGAGCACCGCGCCCACGCCGGCCGACGGCAGCGTGGAAAGGATCGTGATCGGATGAATGTAACTCTCGTAGAGGATGCCCAGCACGATATAAACCGCGAACAGCGCGGCGAGGATCAGATACGGTTCGGTGGACAGGGATTGTTGATAGGCTTGAGCCGTTCCCGCAAAATTGCTGTGGATGGTCCCGGGCATTTTGGCGTTCTGTTCCATCTGCTTTACGGCTTTCACCGCGTCGCTCAGGGCCATGCCCGGCGCGAGATTGAACGAGAGGGTCACGGACGGGAACTGGCCTTGATGATTCACGCCGATGGGTGCGGTTGTCGGCTGGTAATGGGCGATGGCATTGAGCGGAATGACCGCGATGCTGTTGGTGGCGCGAAGATAAATGATATTGAGTCCCTGGGGTCCCTGCCAAAATTGCCGGGCCACTTCCATGATGACGGGATATTGGTTCATGGCGGTGAACATGAGCGAAACCTGCGCCTGCCCAAACGCATCGTAAAGTGTGTTGTCAATCAACTCTGGTGAAAGGCCGAGCCGAGCCGCCGTCGGGCGGTCATAAACCAGCGACGCCTGCAGGCCTTCGTTTTGCTGGTCGGTGTTCACTTCGGTGAAGCCGCGCAGTTTCTGCATCTGGGTAAGCAGAATGGGACCCCATTTCACGAGGTCATTCATGTTGTCGCTTTGGATTGTGTATTGATACTGCGCGCTGCTCTGCCGTCCGCCGATGCGCAAATCCTGTCCGGCCTGCAAAAAACACGATGCCCCCGGCACGGAATTGAGTTTCGGCCGCAGGCGGGCAATGATCTGGTCCGCCCGGACTTTGCGCTCTGCGAGCGGCTTGAGCGCCAGATAGACAAATCCGCTGTTGGCCGCGCCATTGCCGCCGGTGAAGGCGATGACGTTTGCCACCCCCGGATCTTCCTTGATTATGTTGACAAACCGTGCCACCGACGATTGCATCGCCGAAAACGACGCGTCCTGCGAGCCTTGGACGCCGCCCATGATCGTGCCGTTGTCCTGCTGCGGGAAAAATCCCTTCGGCACGATGACGAACAGGAGGATGTTCACGGCGATCGTGACCAGAAGAATCGTCAGCGTGATCGTCGTATGCCGCAGCACGATCTGAAGGCACCGTTCATAGGTGCCGAGTAGCTTTGAAAAAACCTTTTCGCTCCAATGATAAAGTTTTCCGTGCTCCTCCGGTTTCCGGTGCCGGAGCAGGCGCGCACACATCATCGGTGTGGTCGTGAGCGAAACGACGAGCGAGACCAGGATCGCCGTCGAAAGCACCACGGCAAATTCACGAAACATTCTTCCCACGATCCCACTCATGAGCAATATCGGAATGAAAACCGCCACGAGCGAAAGGCTCATCGAAAGCACGGTGAAGCCCACTTCCCGCGCGCCTTTCAACGCCGCCTCCATCGGACGCATGCCCTTTTCCAGATGGCGGGTCACGTTTTCAATGACGACAATCGCGTCGTCCACCACGAAGCCCGTGGAAATCGTCAGTGCCATCAGCGAAAGATTGTCCACGCTGTAATTGAACAGATACATCACGCCAAAAGTGCCGATCAAGGAAACTGGAACCACCACGGCCGGGATCATCGTTGCCTCCGGGCTGCGCAGGAAGACGAACACCACCAGGATCACGAGCGCGATGGAGATCAGCAGCGTGCGTTCGATTTCTCGGACCGACGCGCGGATCGTCGTCGTGCGGTCGAGAACCACGTCAAAATTGATCCCAGCCGGTATGGACGCCTTGAGCGACGGCATCGCCGCTTTGATCTGGTCCACTGTTTCAATGATGTTCGCGCCCGGTTCACGGAAGATGATCAGTGGAATGCTCGGCTTGCCGTTCAGAAAACCGGCCGTGCGAACGTTGGCCACGCCATCCTGCACATCGGCGATGTCCGAGAGTTGAATGGCGGCACCATTGCGATAGGCGACGATGAGCGGCTTGTAATCGGCGGCCTTGAGCAGTTGATCATTCGCCAGGATGTCCTCCGTGGTATGCCCGTTGGCCAGCTGGCCTTTCGCCAGGTTCGCATTTTGCTGGCCCAACATGGCGCTTACGTCGGTGAGACTCAGGCCGAAGCTGTTCAACAGCGTGGGATTGACTTCGACACGCACCGCCGGCAACGCGCCGCCGCCGATGTTGACCTGGCCGACACCTTGGATTTGCAGCAGCCGCTGCTGGATGATTGTGGACGCGGCGTCGTAAAGCTGTCCCCGGTTGTAAATGTCCGAGGTCAGCGCAAGAATCATGATCGGCGCGTCGGCGGGATTGACTTTGCGATAAGTCGGATTGCTCGGCAGGTTCGCCGGCAGATTGGCGCGCGCGGCATTGATGGCGGCCTGGACGTCGCGCGCCGCGCCGTCAATATCGCGGTTCAGATCGAATTGCAACTGGATCGAACTTGACCCAAGAGTACTCGACGAAGTCATTTCGTTCACCCCCGCGATGTGACCGAGTTGCCGTTCCAGCGGCGCGGCGACGGAGGACGCCATGATTTCCGGGCTTGCGCCCGGCAGCGACGCCTGCACATTGATGGCCGGATAATCCACCTGCGGCAGCGGCGCGACCGGTAATTGCAAATATGCGACCGCGCCCGCCAGCGCGACTGCGGCGGTCAGCAGCGCCGTGCCAACGGGACGGCGGATGAAGGGTGCCGAAACGTTCATAGGGGCTGGGCGACGGTCACCGTTTCATCCGTGCTGGTTTCCGGCGACCGGGAGAATCTTTTGGCGAGCCGGCCAAAGAAAAGATAGATGACCGGCGTGGTGTAAAACGTGAGCACCTGGCTGACGATCAAGCCGCCGACAATGGCGATGCCGAGCGGCTTGCGCAATTCTGAGCCGACGCCGTTTCCCAACGCCAGCGGCAAGCCGCCGAACATGGCCGCAAACGTGGTCATCAAGATTGGCCGAAAACGCAACAAGGCGGCTTGGTAAATCGCCTCCTGCGGGGCCTTTTTCTCCTTCCGTTCCAAGTCGAGCGCGAAATCAATCATCATGATCGCGTTCTTTTGCACGATGCCGATGAGCAGGATGATGCCGATCAGCGCCACCATGCCGAGTTCCGTCCCGGTGATCAGCAGCGCGAGGATCGCTCCGGCTCCGGCCGACGGCAGCGTGGAGAGGATCGTGATGGGATGGATGTAACTTTCGTAAAGGACGCCCAGGATGATATAGACGGTGACGATGGCCGCTAGGATGAGCAACGGCTCGTTCGCCAGCGAGGCGATGAACGCCTGCGCCGTTCCCTGGAACGAAGCCTGCACGCTCGCCGGCAGGTCCAGTTCCTTTTGCGCCTGATCGATGGCTTTTGTCGCCTGGCCCAGCGCGGTACCGGGCGCGAGGTTGAAGGAGATGGTCACCGACGGAAATTGTCCCTGGTGATTGACCGCCAATGGCGCAACGCCTGATTCAAAATGACTGAACGCGCTCAACGGCACAGCGGTGCCGGACGATGAAAGCACATAAATGTCATTCAGCTTCGACGGGTTGTGTTGAAAGTCCGGCAGCGTTTCCAAGATGACGTGATATTGGTTCAATTGCGTGAACAAGGTTGAGATTTGCCGCTGGCCGAAGGCGTCGTAAAGCGCGTTATCAATTGCCTGGGGCGTGATGCCGAGGCGCGACGCCGTCACGCGATCAATCGCGAGCATGGCTTCTGAACCATGCGTCTGCTGGTCGGTGGCCAGGTCGCGGAGTTGCGGGAGCGTTTGTAGCTTGTCCATCAACCTGGTCGTCCACAAATTCAGTTCGTCCGCATTGGCGTCTTGGAGCGTGTATTGATATTCCGTCTGGCTCACGCGGTCTTCCACCGTCAGATCCTGCACAGGCTGCATGAAAAGCGTGATGCCATCCACCTTGGCGAGTTCGGGCTGCAACCGCCGGATCACGTCGCTCGCGCTGATTTTTCTATCTTCCAGCGGCTTGAGGTTGATGAGGATTCGTCCGCTGTTGAGCGTTGAATTGATGCCGTCCACACCGATGAATGACGACAGGCTTTCGACCGCCGGATCCTTGAGGATGACCTGTGCGATCGCCTGTTGGCGTCCGGCCATGGCGCTGAACGAGACGGTTTCATCGGCTTCAGAAATGCCTTGGATTACCCCGGTGTCCTGCACCGGGAAGAATCCCTTGGGGATGATGACGTAAAGCAGGATCGTAAGCCCCAGGGTTGCCACCGCCACAATCAGGGTGGCGGTCTGGCGGTTGAGGACCCACTGCAGCGTCCGGCCGTAGGATTTTATCACGCGGTTAAAAAACCGCTCCGAGGCGTCGTAAAAACGGCCGGTCTTTTTCTCGCCCTTGGCTTTGAGCAGCCGCGAGCACATCATCGGCGTCAGCGTCAACGACACGCTGGCGGAAACGAGGATGGTCACGCTCAACGTCACGGCGAATTCACGGAACAGCCGCCCGACGATATCGCCCATGAACAGCAGCGGAATCAGCCCCGCGATCAGGGAGATGGTCAGTGAAATGATTGTGAACCCGATCTGCTCCGCGCCTTTCAAGGCGGCCTGCAGCGGCTTTTCGCCCTGTTCAATGTAGCGGAAGATGTTTTCGATCATCACGATGGCGTCGTCCACCACGAAGCCGGTCGAGATCGTCAGCGCCATGAGCGTAAGATTGTTCAGGCTGTATCCGAGCAGATACATCACGCCCAGGGTGCCGACGAGCGAGAGCGGCACGGCGACGCTGGGGATGATCGTGGCCGAAACATTGCGCAGGAACAAAAAGATCACCATCACGACAAGCGCCACGGTGAGCATCAACGAGAACTGTACGTCACGCACCGACGCGCGGATCGTCGTGGTGCGGTCGGTAAGAATGGTGACATCCACTGACGCGGGCAGATTGGCCTTAAGCTGCGGCAAGAGTTTTTTCACCAGGTCCACGACCTGGATGATGTTGGCACCGGGCTGCCGTTGAATGTTCACGATGACCGCCGGCGTGTTGTTCATCCAGGCGGCGAGCTTCGTGTTTTCGACATCGTCAACCACCCGCGCCACGTCGGACAGGACCACCGGCGCGCCGTTGCGATAGGCCACGACGACCGATTGGTAATCCTTGCTGGTCAAAAGCTGGTCGTTCGCGTTGATTTCGTAGGCCTGATGCGAACCGTCAAAATTTCCCAGCGCTTGGTTCACGCTGGTCAGTTGCAATGCGGTGCGAATGTCGTCAATGTTGAGGCCGTAAGACAGGAGTTCAGTCGGATTGACCTGCACGCGAACGGCTGGTTTTTGTCCGCCGCTGATGGTCACAAGTCCCACTCCCGTCACCTGTGAGATCTTTTGCGCAAGCCGCGTGTCGGTGTAATCCTCGACCTGCGAAAGCGGAAGACTTTTTGACGTGATGGCGAGCGTCAGGATCGGCGCGTCGGCGGGATTGGACTTGCTGTAGATCGGCGGCGAGGGCAGGCCCGCCGGCAGATATGTCTGCGCCGCATTGATCGCCGCCTGCACTTCCTGTTCAGCCACGTCAATGTTCAGGTTCAGCACGAATTGCAGGGTGATGATCGAACTGCCGCCGGAACTGATTGAAGTCATCTGGTTCAGTCCGGGTAGTTCGCCGAACTGCCGTTCCAGCGGTGCCGTGATGGCTGAAGCGGTCACGTCCGGACTCGCGCCCGGGTAAAAGGTGACGACTTGAATGGTCGGATAATCCACCTCGGGCAGGGCCGAAACCGCGAGCAGTTTATACGCGATGATGCCCGTCAGCAAAATGGCGGTCATCAGCAGCGAAGTCGCCACCGGCCGCAAAATGAATGGACGTGACGGACTCACTGGGTTGTACTTTTCTGGGGCCCCCCGCCGTTGCCCCCGCTTTTGCCTGTGGCTCCCGCCGTCGGACGGACGGTCACTTTCGCGCCATCGGTCAGCTTGTTGAAATTATCCGCGACGACAACCGTGCCCGGATCAATTCCTTGAACCGCCGAAACATTGCCATCAGTTGTACCGACCGTGATCGTTTGCATCGTGACGGTTTGATTGGTTTGATCCGATTGAAGCAAATAGACGAACGCGCTGTCGGCGTTGCGCTGGATCGCGGTGTTCGGCAGGAGAGTCACGCCTTCCAGCGTGTTCACGAGCAGCCGCGCGTTGACGAACTGGTTGGGAAAGAGCGATTCGTCGTCATTGGTGAAGATGGCCCGGAACTTGACCGTGCCGGTGGTCGGGTCAATCTGGTTGTCTAGGGTTTCCAGCGTTCCCGTCGCAAGCTTTTTGGTTTGAGCGCGGTCGAACGCATCCACCGGCAGCGTATTTCCCGCCCGCAACTGCGCCTGGATTTGCGGCAGGTCGTCTTCCGCCACGTTGAAGATTACGCTGATCGGCTGCAGTTCCGTGATGACGACCAGATTGCTGCTGCCAGCCTGAACGATGTTGCCCGCGTCCACCAGTCGCAAGCCCACGCGTCCTGAAATCGGCGCGGTGATGTGACAGTAAGCGAGTTGCACTTTGGCGTTGTCCAACTGGCCTTGATCCAATTCCACGGTGCCTTCGTCTTGATGAACGGTTGCGACTTGCGTATCCAGTTGCTGTTTGGGAATCGCATTGCTAGCGAACGCTTCCTGGTAACGCTCCAGATCCAGTTTCGCGTCATCCAGGAGCGCGCTGTCGCGGGCAAGCTGTCCTTTTGCTTCGGTCAACGCTGCTTGATTCGGTCCCGGATCAATGTCCAACAGCGGATCGCCCAGATGAACCATCTGCCCTTCCTGATAATACACTTTCGTAATCTGGCCCTCCACCCGGCTGTTCACCGAAATAGTGCTAAGCGGTGTCACCACGCCCAGCCCGTTCACATAGACCCCGATGTTGCCCGACTGCGCCGTCGCCGTGCTGACCATGATGGGTCCCGTACCGCCCCGCCCGCCGGCAGACGGTGTTGGTGTTGGTGACACCGATTGTCCATGGTGTCGCCAGATAAAACCCCCTCCCACCACGAGCAGGACTAAAACGAGCAGGACTAAAACCACCAGCCATATCCTATGGTGGTGTTTTCTGCCGGGTGCCGGTTGTACGGGCGCGGTGGGGGATCGGTCAGAGGGGGGTGGCTGCGGTGTTGAATCAGACATTTTTAACTCCATTCGATTTTCTTTTCATAGTTATAAAAACGTTGAAACGGGGCGCGCAATGATAAACGATCTTGGTTTTAAGGTCAATTGGGTTGGTCTTTTGTTCGGGATTATGCACTTCACAAAGGCAGCCTGAAAATCGCGTTTGACATCAATTTCGGTGTGGTTCAGCTTTCTACGTTAGGCGTCGTCTGCACTTATGACACACGAACAACTAATCGCACTGGCAAAAGAACGCGCCAAAGATTTCACTGGATTGAGCGAGGCTGACGTTACTCTTGAGATGCTACCGAAGGTTAGAGTCATAGAAGCAGCGGTTGTGTGTTTTGAGAGTGACGAGCATGATGGGCGGATTCAGGTTAATTTGGACAAGGATTCCGGCGAGTTTATCAGCGGCACAATGACTCCTCGGAACATGGAGTAGAGCCAGTGAGATTTTGTCAGAACATTGGCGAACATGCGACGCCTAACCACCCGCCGGAGCCAACCGCCTGATTTATCACTTTTTCCGCTTGGCGTTCTTCTTGGGCTTCGTCGGTTTGATGAGCGAAACTTTCCGCATCATGTCGTCAAACCGCGACGACTGTTTTTGTGACTGCGTTTTCACCGTTGATTTGATTTTACGCCTCGTGGAAATTATTGCAAGCTCGCCCGATTGAGGCGCGTTCCGTCTTTGACGGGGACACTGGCTGGCCAGCTTGTGTCGGGGCGCGGCGACTTATTCCCGCCACGCCCTGCCGCCGCAACTGAATAAGAGTTGCGATGAAAAAGAAGAAAAAGAAAAAGAAAAAGCACGCACACGATCAGAATGTAGAGCAAACAGCCAATGGCATTAGCATTAAACCACCAAAGTTTCCAATGAAATTTAAAGAGTTTTTGAGGCGTGCCTTTGGTGGTCGCCATTATTCAGAACGCCTTCATTTTTTCCGTAAATTTTTGGAAACTGACTATTGCACTAAATATGTTGACCCAGAAAAAACAGCAGCAGAGATAATTGGGGATTTAGGTAGGTCTGGAGTCCAATCTACGACTTATAATTATTTCATTTCTGAAATTAAAGAGTGGAGACCAAGGAATAGGCTGCAACAGCGCAAAGACGCCGCAAAAAAACGTTGGGCCAAAGAAAAATTAAAAAAATCTCTTGGTGGAGATAAAAATCAAACAAAGTGATTCTTCGCATCCTTCCAATTCCTAAAAAGTGCAGTTTCGCATTCTTGAAAGTGACAGTTCGCATCCCCAAATGTGCAGTTTCGCATCCAAAGCGTATCCCGGAATTAGAAAATTGGCGTGCTAAAGTTACTTTCGACGGACTCAAAACCGTTTGCAGGCGCATGACAATTTAGAAACCACTTTGTATCCAATGCCCGCACCGGGCGATTTTGAGTTGGATGCAGGGCGGTTTTCTTTTTTGAAACGTGACTAAACAGCATATGTGAAGGGCACGAATTTTTAAGGCGCGACCGCATGTTCCCGCCTTATAGGAATAAATGGTGAACCAATGTAAAACGAAATAGCAGAACCAGAAAACGGAAAAGCGACTCTTACGAGCCGCCCTTAAACCGATGTGCTGGTTGAAGCCACCATAAACCTCGACCACGTCCGCAACGCGCTGAATAAAAACAGTGGGGAGGTGTATTCCGCGATGCGTTCCTTGGGCGAATCCGTGAACGAATTGATTGCCGCCGCACGCCACGAGGAAATCACCAACACCTACGCGCGCGTGCTGGAAACCGTCGAACACGAACTCTTCGCCCGCGCCATTCAGCAGTCCCGAGGCAATCAAGCCAAAGCCGCACGGTGGCTTGGTATTTCGCGCATCACCATGAAAGCCAAACTCGTTCAATACGGCCTTTACCCCTGTCAGGATACCGACACAGAGCCGGATCGTGTGTGATTAGATTGTTGCCAATTGGTGGATTTGGTTGGGCCGTCCAATCATCAGAAAATCTTTTTAGGCACACCAGGCACAAAAATCATATCGCCCTCTTTAACCATGGGCGGCGTGTTGGTGACGTAAGGCGTGTCTCGGTTAACGGTCTCTTGGCGTCCATCAATGTGGAGAATCTTAATCCGGCGACCGGCAAAATCAGTGAATCCACTAGCAGAATTGATGGCGTCAACGACGGTCATGCCAGTGAACCAACCATAACGGCCAGGTGTATGCACTTCCCCACAAACATAAACGTATGATCCGACAGGTTTATCTGGAGTGGGAGTGGCGTACGAATTGTGAACGCGCCACATCGCTGTCACGATAATCAGCATTGCGAAAGTAATTCTACGCATAGCGGTCTAACGCCCAAACCTGAACCCGCGACGCCTTAAAATCAAGGTGCGCGTTCTTCACCCCAATTTGTATCCGGTTGACGAAGCACGTCAGGCTTCAGGTGGCCCGAGTGTTTAGGTCATGATGCGTTTCGTGCAAAGCTCGATCTTTCGCTGAAACGGAGGCGGGCGTTCATGGCAGTTCAACAATACGATAGAACCGGCTGGGCGACAAACTGAAGGCGTTTATATCGGATATTGACAGCGTATTGGTGGTAGCCGTCATCGGACCACCCAGGTTAATCCAGTTGGTGGAAGTCAAATCGGTTGTGTATTGCGCTTGATAAACCACGCCGGCAACCGTACTCCACGTGAGATTGAAAGCGCTCGTCGGGGTCGGGGGTTGTTGCGCTATCTCAAACGCCGGCGGCGCAATCTGCGTCACACTGATGTCGTCCAAGCCGAGATAGTATGGGGCGTCTTCAAAGCCAAACTGGAGAACCGTGCTGGTGCCGGTGGCCGTGACAATGAACTGTAAATTCGTCCAGACGGTATAGGGGATGTTGGTCTGGTTGAAGAGGGCCGTTCCATTCCATTGCACGAGAAATTGATTGGGGGTTGCTCCATACGAGTTGACAGGATTGTCCAGCCACAGCGAGAGCAGATAATTCTGTCCGGGTGAAGTTGCCAGGGTTTGATAAAGGTAACCCAGCGAACCGTCCTGTCCCAGGGCCGCGCCAAAACTGCCGGAATAAACGAAACTACTGTCGGTCGTCACGATGTTGTATTTGCTGTTGGCGTTCAGCGTCCAGCCGGTGAAATTACCGGATTCAAATCCACCGTTTTTCACGATTGACTGTCCGACACTGATGGAGAAAGGCAGGCTGGCCGCCACGCCGGTGAAATTGGTGACCAGCAGATTCGCCGTGTAAACGCCGGCCGCCAGACTGTCCGCCGCCGCTGTCAGGCTCACCGTCATGGTCGTTTGTGCGCTGCCGGCCAAAGAGCCGCTGGATGAAGAAGCTCCCAGCCACGACGGGGTGTTGCTGACGCCCCACGGCAGTGGACTGTCGCCCTGGTTGGTCAATGTGTAGTTTTGCGAGGTCACGTTAAACGCGCCGCCGACCGGGCCCGCGGCGGCAAACCCATTGGTCGGCGAAACCACCAATGGCTGGTAGACCTGGAGTGTGAACAACCCGGTCTCCGCAGTTTGGGCCGTCCAGTTGGAAAAGGTCAGATCCGCCGTGTAAGTCCCCACGGCCAGATTGTCGGCATCGGCCGTGAGGCTGCAGATGAGAATGGTCTGGGCCGCCACTGCCAGCGTGCCATTGGTCGCGGAAATGTTGAGCCACGCCGGGATGCCGGCCAGCGACCAGGTCAGCGCGGAACTGCTGGCGTTGGTCAGCAGAAAATTACCGGAGGTAATGCTGAACGGCCCGCCGGCCACGCCGGTGGCGGAATCGGACAACGGAGAAACAACCAAGCCCTCGGGGCCGGCCAGGGCGTTGATCAAATTTTGTCCCACCGGCGTGCCCAGCCCGGTGCAAAGGTCGTAGCCGTTGGTGGCATAAAACAAATTCGGACTGCTCGACCAGGTGTTGCTGCCGGTCGTGACATCGTGGAAACAGGCGGCATAATCGGGTCCCGCGGCAATGGCGTAGATGGCCGGATTGATGAACCCGACACTGGAAATGCCGTTGGCCGCCGCCTGCTGGTTGACCAGCGCCATGAAACCGGCCCACAACTGCGAGGCGCAACTGGTACCGCCAAATTCGCCGCTGCTGCCATCGCCATAATCAACATAGACATTATCCGCCGTCAACGCCACATCGGGAATATTCCGAAAACTGGCCGAACCTCTCCGGGCGGTCATGTTATTGACGCTCATCTGCCAGCTGGGAATGGGATAATGGCTGCTGATGCCGCCGCTGCTGCCGACGTAACCGCCGGCAGTCGAATCATAATTCCAGTTCCAAACCGTCTCTGAACTGTAGGCCGCGTTTGCACCGGTCGCCAGCGTCGTTCCGCCACATTGCGTGATGATTGGACTGCTGGCCGGCGTATTGGCCAAAGACGTGTTGTCAACGCCGTTCACGGAAGAGGCGCCGGTTGTGAAGGCATCACTGTCGCCGGACGAGTTGAAAAATGATTGTCCCACTGCGGCCATGTTGGTGAAAATAGTGTCCGTGGTCGTGCTCGGCCCGCCGCCCCAGCCCCACGAGCAGCTTAGATTTTTCACCGTGTTGCTGCTGCCCAACATCGCGTTCAAAATGTCGTTGGGAATGAAATCGTCCGGATTTCCCTCATAGACGATGATTTTGGCCAGCCCCGGAGCCATGGACATGGCCATTTCAATGTCCAGTGAAACTTCCGGATTGCCGCTGTCGGCGCCGGTGGTTGGGACGCCGTTGTAGCCGTCCAGCAAAACCGTCTGGATGGGAATGTTTGTCCGCCCGCCGCCCGCCGCCGTCGCATAAGCAACGATGTCGGTGGGATAATAACCATCGGCCTCAAACATCCCGACCGTTTGGCCGGCACCGGTCATCGTTGTGTCCGGCGCATAGGCGTTGCGAAAATCGTTGCCAAAATAGTTCCCGGAACCGTCGGGAGCGGAACCGCTTTTGGGACTGCCCTTCGCCGCCGCCACGCGATGCAACATCGGGCGCGGCCGCGAAAAATCGCTCAACCCTTGAACATCCGCCACCGGCAATTCCGCGTCCACCACCGGCTCGGTGTCCGGCGCATAAAAATCCCGCGCTTCGGCCGGATGCCGGTAAACGTGCAGGGAGACATGAAAGGCTTTTTCAACCGCCGCCGCCGGGCCCGTCACATCCAGCACCAGCCGGTTGTTGTAAGTCGAGGTGACGGTCAGGCCGTTCGTCCGCGCAAAATTTTTCACCGCCTCGTAATCCGATTCCGTCGGGCCGAACCGGGCGGTGAACTCTTCCGGCGTCAGAAAGTGGTGAAAGTTCGGACTGGTCGGGTTATAAACCTGCGCCAGAAAATTGTTTAAGCCGGCCACGTCGTGCAGCGGCAGGCCAATGGCCAGCCGCAACTGCTTGCTCGCGGGGAGCAAGCCTTTCGCCGTCAAGCTTGACACCACTCGCGGCACGTGACCGGGCAGAATTTTCCAGCTCGCACCAAAAACAGGACAAATTCCGCAAAGCAGAATCATTGCAGTCCCAAGAAACTTCCCCGGCAGATGCTTTGTTTTCAGCATTTTTACTAGCTTTTCTAAATATTGCCGGTCTTAAAGTTTCGTTGATCGCGTCGCCAATTTCACTATCGGTGGCTTATGACAGATAAGCTACTTGAGAACCAGCCAAAGTCAAATGTGCCAGACGTCGCCGCCCTTGACAGAATTCGTCTCTGCCCTCGTTCAAAATTTGGGTTTGAAGAATTGACTACCGCAAAACGAGGCAGAACAGCAATCAAAAGCTCTAAATTCTGCCTGGTTTGCAATCGAACACAGCATGAACAACGCTGTAGGCTTCGGAAATTTCTTTGCGCTTTTGTGTTCCTTGGCGGCCATTAAGAAAAATGTGGTAGTTTCTTTCCGAGAGATGCACGATGATGAATCCACAAATTAGCGAAAGCATACACGATGGCACAGGCAATCATGGATCCGGAAAAAGTGCGGCGGTTCGCGGATGAACTGCAGCGGTTTAACACCGATTTGGAGAACCGGCTGATTTTGCTGCAGGCGCGTTTTGGCGCGTTGAACGACACGTGGCAGGATCAGGAACACGAAAAATTCGCCGAAGAATTCAAGCAGGCGATGAAGGCGCTGAAAAAATTCATCGAACTGTCCAAGGAACACACACCATATCTGTTGAGAAAGGCGCAGCACATCGAGGAATATCTGCGGCAACGATGATTTTATGGCAGAGCAGGCCCAAATCACATCAATCGAGGAGATTGAATTGTTCCGCGCCGCGTTGATTTTATTCACTGGCCACGCGCGCGCCACGCTGGAAGAAATTTCGAGCGAAGTGCTGCGCACCAAACTCTGGCTGGAAAATGATCAGCGGCGATTTTTAAAAAACGAATTGCGCATCCGCGTCAAAAAAATGGAGGAGGCGCAGCAGGAATTGTTCAGCGCGCGGCTTTCGAATTTTCAGGAACCGACGTCCCTGCAGCAAATGGTGGTTCATCGCACGCAACGCGCCGTGCGCGAAGCGGAGGAAAAACTGGTGCGGCTGAAAAAATGGGATCGCGAAATTGAAAACCGTTCCGACCCGCTGGTCAAACAAGTCGAGCAATTTCATAATTTTTTGACCACTGAAATGCCCAAAGCTGTCGCCTATCTCTCACAAGTGGTCAAGCAGCTCGACGCCTATGCCGGCGTTGTTTTGCCCGGCAGTCAACCTGCAACCGGAGAAGGCGCATGAGCATGAGCGGAAGCAAAAGCCGGTTGACTGGCATCACCAAGGAGTTGTCGCGCAAATGGGATCAAACCAAGAATTATTGGCACGATGCCAAGTGTCAGGAATTCGAGCATCGCTATCTCGAAGAACTGTTCGCGGACGTGGACAAAACCGTTGCCATCATCGAAAAGCTGGACGAACTTTTGAAAAAGGTCAGGAGTGATTGTGAGTGATTTGGGCGTCAAGGAAATGCGAATGCTGCTTGGCGTGTTGAAAGACGCGGTTCGGGATTGTGCCGCCCGCGAGGAAAAGTTGAACGCCGATTTCCACGCCAGATCCGCCGCGGGAATCAAACTGGCCAATGAGGCAATCAGCGCGCGGACGGAAAAACTGGCAGACAGCATCGAAAAGGAAAACGCCACGTACGGCGATGAAAAAGACCGCCGCCGGGCCGGCCACGAAAACCGGAAAGCCCGGATCACGCGGGCGCACGCCGCCGTTCAAAGAAATTTTTTCGACGAAATCGGCGAACGGCACGGACAACGAAAACACAAAATCCAGACGAACATGCTGGAAGCCGAGCGCCGCCGCGACGACGCGCTGGCCGGCGCGGTCGCGACGCTCGAACATTTCCGGCAAAAAACGGCTGAAGCCGGCGAGGCGCTGGGTGATTTGGAACAGCGCGCACGTCGGGCGTTCTGCGGCTGCGGAAAATTCGGGCGATTATTGGAAAAAGTTCAGCCGGAACCGGAACTGCCGGCGGACGAAAATGTCCTGTTCGAGGAATTTCAGCGCACGCAGAGAAAAACCGGGGGCGATCTGGACCGGTTCCGGAAATTTCTGCTACCGAAAATCCTCAGATTCATTCCGGTCTGGCTCGTGACGATTGGGTTGCTGATCGTCGTCGCGGCATTTTTTGTTCTTCCACATTTCAACGTGAATGTGATTTCAAGGCTCGACACGGGAATCGCCCTGCTCGCGCTCGCCATCGTCGGAGTCATCTATTTTTTGGGAATGCCCGGCGCGGCGGCGGCGGCGGAAAAAACCATCGCCGCGGAACTGGCAAAAGCGCGCCGCTTGCTGGACGCGGCTGCAGAAATGGCGGAATCGCGATACACGCAGGACGAGGAACGAATCCACCGCGAGTTCGAGGGCGTGGGCCAGGCGTTTGACCAGGAATGGCGCGAGGCGGCGCGCAACGCGATGAACTCACGCGGCCGGCGGCCGGTGGAAATTGACGAAAGAGCGGCGCGGGTTTTGGAGGAAAACGAAAGGCGCAGCCGCGTCACGCTTGAACAACTCGAAAAAGAACACGCCGAAAACCTCGCGCGGCTGCGGCAGGAATCTGAATCCGAAGCCAGAAGATTTTCCGAGGAGCACGCCGCAAAAATGGCGAGACTCGAGGCGGATTTTCAGTCGCGCTGGCAGGCGCTGGAAAACGAGTGGAAAAATTCCATTGCGCCGGTTTACGGGATGATCCGCGCGACGAATGCCGAGGCGGGAAGGCTTTTTCCGGATTGGGACGCGGAACCCTGGAAACACTGGTCGCCGCCGAAGGATTTCAAAAACGCCGCGAAGTTTGCGCGATTGGAAGTGGACGTGGAAAAATTTGTTGAAACAATGCCGAAGGACAAGCGGCTTGCATTACCCTCCGCAAATTTTTCCGTGCCACTGGTGCTGACTTATCCGCAGCAAGGCTCGGTTCTTTTTGAAACGAACAAGGGAGGCGAAACCGAAGCGGTGATGGTCATTAACAACATCATTTTCCGGCTGCTTTCCACCACGCCGCCCGGAAAAATCAATTTCACGATTTTTGATCCCGTCGGGCTTGGCCAGAATTTTGCCGCACTGATGCACCTCGCCGATTACGAGGCAGGCTATATCAACAGCCGCATCTGGACGCAGACGGCGCAATTCGAGGAAAAACTCGCCGAGTTGAACGAGCACATGGAAAAAATCATCCAGATGTATTTGCGCAACGAATACGCAACGATTACGGAATACAACACTCAGGCCGGCAGCATCGCAGAGAAATATCATTTCCTCGTCATCGCGTCGTTTCCCGTGAACTTCAGCGACACGGCGGCGAAACGTCTGCGCAACATCGCCGCCAACGGCGCGCGTTGCGGCATCTACACGCTCGTGCATTGGGACCAGCGGAATGTGCCGCCGAATGATTTCATTCCCGACGAGTTGCAAAAAAATTCCGTTCGCCTCATTTGCGGCGGGAAAAACTTTTATTTCGCAGATTGGCGTGAGCCGGGAACGAATGTGGTTCTCGACCCGCCGCCGTCGCCGGAGTTTGTAACGCAGTTTCTCCACGCCGTCGGCGATAGCAGCAAAGATTCCACACGCGTCGAAGTTCCGTTCGAACAAATTACTCCGCCGGAAAACAAAATTTGGACGGAAGAAACGACCGAGGAATTGCGCGTGCCGATTGGCCGGTCGGGCGCAGCGAAGCTGCAATTTCTCGAGATCGGCAAAGGCACGCGCCAGCACGCGCTTATCGCCGGTAAAACCGGTTCGGGCAAATCCACATTGTTTCACATTATTATTACGAACCTCGCGCTCTGGTGCAGCCCTGAGCAGGTGGAGTTTTATCTCGTGGACTTCAAGAAAGGCGTCGAATTCAAATGCTACGCGAGCCGCCATCTGCCGCACGCACGCGTCGTGGCGATTGAAAGCGATCGCGCATTCGGCTTGAGTGTATTGGAGCGCGTGGATGATGAATTGCGCCGCCGCGGCGATTTGTTCCGGCAACTGGGCGTGCAGGATGTGGCCGGTTACAAACGTGCGGGCGGCAAGGAACCAATGCCGCGTTCGCTGTTGATGATTGACGAATTCCAGGAATTTTTCATGGAGGAAGACCATGTTTCGCAAAGCGCGGCGGTTTTGCTCGATCGCATTGTCCGCCAGGGACGGGCGTTCGGCATTCACGTTTTGCTCGGCTCGCAAACGCTTGGCGGCGCTTACACGCTGGCGCGTGCGACGATTGGACAAATGGTCATTCGCATTGCGCTCCAATGCAACGAAGCCGACGCGTATCTCATCATGGATCAGGACAATCCCGCGCCGCGCCTGCTGTCGCGTCCGGGCGAAGGCATTTACAACGACGCGGCCGGCGCGATTGGCGGCAACAGCCCGTTCCAGGCCGTCTGGCTGCCGGAAAGTGTGCGCGACAGTTTTCTCGAAAAAATCCGCAAACACGCGAATGCGGAAGAATTTCCCGGGCCGTTTGTTTTCGAAGGCAGCGCGCCGGCGGACGTGCGGGAAAATTTAATTTTGAGCAAACTGCTTCAAACCAAACCCTCGAAATCGCCTGCGCAAGCACGCGCATGGCTCGGTGCGCCGAATTCAATCAAAGGTCCGACCGAAGCGATTTTCCAAAAACAAAGTGGCAGCAATCTTTTGATCGTTGGGCAAAGTGAGGAACATTCGCAGACCATTTTGTCCGTCGTGCTTGCGTCATTGGGCGCACAATTTCCGAAAGGCGGTGCGCGATTTGTCGTGCTCGACAGCACGCCGCCGGGATTTCCGCAACGCGAATTTTTCGAACGCGTGATCCGCGCCGTACCGCACGAAATCGTTCAGGGCAGCAACAGCAATCTTGCGGAAATCACAACCAGTCTGGCCGAAGAATTGAAAAAGCGCGCAAATGATGAAAAAACCGAAGCACCGAAAATTTTTGTTTTAATTCACGGTTTGCAGAATTTCAAAAAGCTGCGACCGGAAGATGAGTTCAGTTTTTCCTCCGGCGAATCTGGCACGGCGAATCCGGCGGCTATTTTGCAAGCTCTCATCAGCGAGGGCCCGGCGCACAGCATTCATGTCATCGCCACGTGCGACACTTACAATAACGTGAACCGTTTTCTCGGGCGAAAAACGTTGACGGAATTTGAAATGTGCGTGCTGTTCCAAATGAGCGCGAGCGATTCGGCCAGTTTGATTGATTCACCGGACGCCGGCACGCTTGGACAGTATCGCGCGCTTTATTACAACGACCGCGAAGGCTACAGGGAAATTTTCCGGCCATACGCGCGCCCCAGCAGCGAGTGGCTTGAAGAAGTTGCGCGGCAATTGGCGTAACTGTGCAGAACTGTGCAGATGTTGTGCAAACGTTACGAACTCACCCGCAACCGTCACGTTTTTTGAAAAACGGGCGACTATTTTTTCCGCGATTATCCCTTGAGGATTTCAAAAAATCACCGCCGTGTTTTAGTTTTTGATTTCAAATTGAATTGTTCGCATACCATTCAGCGTGCTGGCGCAGCAAATCATTTGAGGTAAAGCTGCATTCATTTTGAATTCCTGACATATAATGCGCCGAAAATTCGTTGTTCATCAGAGTCTGGTGACGATTGATTTGAAGTGACGGGAATAAGATGAACGACATTGAATTGATCAATCGCAAGATATGTATCACGATGAAAATTTTCGTGCAGATAAGTTTGGCTCCATTTCGTAAAATACTGTTCGCTGCCAGGAAGAAAAAAATGTGTATTAGGAAGGTATAGGGCTGCCGCCGGCTGATTGGCTGATATTTCATCAGCTGTCTCAATCTGTCTTGTTCTTGCATCTGAATACGAACCATAAAGCGGAAAAAGAAAAATGTAGCGCGTAGCCGAGACACGTTGGGCGTAAAAAAGAACTTCTGGTTCCGCACCAAATATGAACACCCGGTCATCCGGGCGGGTAATTTGAGCAATCCGTTTGCCTAAATCAGGCATCTCGGCAAAGCCGGAGTCGTATGGATAAATCTTCCTGACAGCCTCTTTTGGCGAATATGAAAAAACGAACGGATAAACCACCATGACGGGCAATATAATGAGTGCCATGCCGAGAATAGCCCGCTGACTCCATATTGGAGTCGTCTTCCAAAAACTTGCACCCTCCAACCCTCCAGCACCAAGCGCCGCCGTGAGGCAAAGAACCGGAAGTATTTGCTGAAAATAATGCGGGAAAAAATATCCGCTCACACTTACGCCAGCCATGCTTGCGACCATCCACCCCGCCAAAAACAGAAATATTTTTACCCTTTTAGTTATGCACAGCGTAACAAAACCTACGGCTGAAAAACCCCAGATTAACAACTGTGACCGGGAGATCGCCTTGAGTGTTCCAATGCAATACTCTAAACGCGCCGACCATGGGATGGTTGTGATGTATTCTAAATTGTGAGTGAATACATTATAGGTGAAATCTTTCAGTCCGTGCCGAAGCATAAAGTAACTCCCGATAAAACCCCAAATGGCAGCAGCGCCAACCGCCGACCATGCTGCAAACCATAACGTCTTGCGCAGTCGCCCCGTTCCCGCAACAAACAACCAGTATGAAAAGATGAGTAACGGCCAGTTGAAGATCGCAACCTGCTTGAAGGCAACTGCCAACCCGGTTAAAGCACCGGCCAGCAGCGCGAGTGGAATCTTGCGCCGATTTTCCGACACCGCAGACAGAAGTGCGATTTGAGAAAGGATCAGTGGTAGCAACATGAAAAGTTCCGTGTTTGCCGCCGTTCCTTCCACCAGCGGATCGGTGGAAAGAATGGCGAACAGAACGGCAGAAACCATCGCCCAAAACTGGTTCATGAAGCGGGAAGCCAGAAAGAAAAGTGCGCAGGCTGAAGCCGCCGAAAATATCAACCCCATCAAGTGAACCGCATGAACCGGTTCAAGTGGCAGACTCAATGCGACCCGGTAAACCCAAAAAACACCGGGCGGTTTTTGGTCTATCCAATCCCGGTATGGCAGCTCATGATGTCCCATTCTCCAGGCGATATAGGCATATTCGCCCTCGTCTCGCTCGAACGGGATGCCGAGAAGCGGAACCCTGATTGCCAAGACCATAAAAATGATGATCGCCAGTGAAATAATCGTCCGCTTCACAGCTTGATTTTCACAGACCACAACCAAAAAGCGAAGCCAAAACCTGGCTTGGGACATCGCAACCAGTCTCTACCCCACGGATGGCAAATGGCAGCCAACGTGGCGAATCAGAACAAGGTTTGGTGGAAAAAACGTATAAAACGTTGCGGTTATTCTTGCTATTAGCCGGCGAACTTGCTAAAATAATCCTGATTCCGAGGAAATCATAACAAGGTCAACTCAACAGAAAATAAAACCCAAAAACGAAAACACCTATCCGACCGCTTGTAGTTACTGGGCTGACGCTCTGCGCCGCGCTTTGGGCCGTGCCCGGAACCGCTCACGCACAAATCTTTGTCGCGAATGAGTTCAGCGGTACGATTGGCGAATACACCACTTTGGGCGGGACAGTCAATGCCGCGCTGGTTTCAGGGTTGAATGGACCAATAGGCATCGCGGTGTCCGGCGGAGACCTCTTTGTCGCGAACTCGGGCAACGGCACGATTGGCGAATACACCACCTCGGGTGCGACGGTCAACGCCGTGCTGGTTTCAGGGTTGTTTAACCCAGAAGGCATCGCGGTGTCTGGCGGAGACCTCTTTGTCGTAAATGGCCCCGGCACGATTAGCGAATACACCACTTCGGGAGCGACGGTCAATGCCCCGCTGGTCTCAGAGTTGCCGAACCCAGGAGGCCTCGCGGTGTCCGGAGAAGATCTCTTTGTCGTGAACAATAACTACACGATTGGCGAATACACCACTTCGGGTGCGACGGTCAACGCCTCGCTGGTTTCGGGGTTGAATGGCACAACGGGCATCGCGGTGTCTGGCGGAGACCTCTTTGTCGCAAACGTGGGCAGCGGCCCAGGCAGCGACACAATTGGCGAATACACCACCTCGGGTGGAACAGTCAACGCCGCGTTGGTCTCAGAGTTGCGTGACCCAGTTGGCATTGCGGTGTCTGGCGGTGATCTCTTTGTCGTGAACAATGGCAACGACACGATTGGCGAATACACCACTTCGGGAGCAACGGTCAACGCCGCGCTGGTCTCAGGATTGGATAACCCATATGGCATCGCGGTAGTTGTTCCCGAACCCACCACGCTAGTCTTGGCGGGTTTAAGCGGGTTGTCCCTGCTGCTGTTCCGTCGCCAGCGGAAGTAAGCCATTTTAACACGCCTACGGGTGCGTCCCAGGCGACACACAATTGGAGTTGCGGCGATGAGGCTTGGTCAGACGGATGCGTCGGGCTCGACCGCCAGCAATTTTGCGCGTTCCACATCCTTCAAAGCTGGAACTTTGTCAATGAATCAAGTCGCTCGCCTTGTTCACGGCATTGGTTGTCACCGACTTCGCGTCATTCCACGCGTTGGAGGTTGCTGCCTTGACGGTGGCGGCGACATTGGTGGCTGCGTCGCCCGCTTTTTGCACGCCTTCCTTCACAACGGCGCTGACGTTGGTCGCCAGTTCAGCGGCCTTTTGTTTTGCGTCGTTCAGGGCGTCTTTGGTCGCAGTCGTTGTGTCCTGCGTCGTGGTTTTGATATCGCTTTCCACTTTTGCGTCGTCCGCTTTGTTGCAACCCGCCGTGATGATGCCGGCGGCCATGGCGACTGCCAGAAAAAGAACCAGCCGCTTATTTTGAATTTTCATGAATAATTTAAGTTTGGTTTCTGTTTGCGGTCTGATCAACGATTTATTTTGTAATTTGCCCGCGCGCTCCGGTCTTTGACCGCCACCGGAACATCGGCAATCACTTCCCACAAATCATCCAGAAACAAGGGATTGCATCATTTTGAAATCTCTTAAGAAATTGACGGAAAAACTCCGCAATCAGATAATGCCGCTGCCATGATGGAAGATACGCTAGTCATCATCAAACCGGATTCGTTCTGGCGCAACCTGAATCATCAGGTCGAATCCCGCATAAAAGCCTTGGGATTAAAAGTTGTGGCGGAAATATGGCTTGCTGCCGCGCGCCCGGTGAGCCGGGCAAACTTTCTGTTATGCTCACCCTAACAACAAAGTATTTAGAGTAACGGACGGATGGTATTAGGGTGTTGACATGAAAAAACTGCTTCGCATCCATCAGAGTTCAGGAATGCACTGGGTCGGCAACGGCTTCCCCGTGCGCTCCGTGTTTGATTACAACGGGCTTGGCCGTGAGTTGAGTCCGTTCCTGCTGCTCGACTACGCCGCGCCGTATCCGTTCCCGCCCGGCAATGAAAAGCGCGGCGTGGGCGGGCATCCGCATAAAGGCTTCGAAACCGTGACCGTGGCCTATCAAGGCGAGTTGGAACATCGCGATTCCAGCGGAGGCGGCGGAAAAATCGGCGCGGGTGACGTGCAATGGATGACCGCCGGGAACGGCATTGTTCACGAGGAATTTCATTCCAAGGATTTCACACGCCAGGGCGGCACGCTGCAAATGGCGCAACTTTGGGTGAACCTGCGCGCGAAGGACAAGGGCGCGAAAGCGGGTTATCAAACTTTGCTCAAGTCACAGATTCCAAATGTGAAACTACCGCAGGATGCCGGAACCGTGCGCGTCATCGCGGGTGATTACACCGGGCACAAAGGCGCGGCGAAAACTTTCTCGCCGATCAATGTGTGGGACGTAAATTTTCACGCTGGCAAGTCGGCGGAACTGCCACTCCCTGATGGCCACACCACCATGTTTTTAGTGTTGAGCGGCGAAGTCGAAGTGAGCGGCAAAAAAGCCGGAGAAGGCGATCTGGCCATTTTCGAGCGCAAAGGCAACGGCGTTGCTCTCAAAGCGAAAACGGACACCACGCTCTTGCTGATGGACGGCGAACCAATCGCAGAACCCGTCGTGGGGCAAGGCCCGTTCGTGATGAACAGCCGCGCCGAAATCCAGCAGGCGTTTGAGGATTACCAATTGGGACACATGGGCGAACTTGCCTCCTAAAACGAGAGGCATTAATTTATCGGCTTATTTGCGTTTCACAGTCAAAATTTTTGCGGCTAAAACCATGAAATACAAAATCTCATCGCTTGTTGAAGCGGGCAAATCATCAAAAAATAAACTATGCTTATCCGGTTGGTTGACAAATTTAAGGTAGGGTCATCGCGCTGCGATGACCGGACGGTGCAGCGCGCCGGCAATGCCCGCTGGTTGACAGGAAAATATTCGGGCGGTATGTGGTTACCCCAAAACAAAACAATGAAAATTTCGGTTTTGTCAACCAACCGGATAAGCAGGAAATAAACTTATGAAAAAGAGCGAACAACCCCATGCGAAGATTCAAATCACCAAGGATGGGCCTTACCTCGTCAGCGGGAGCTTGCCATTGAGCGAGCAGTGGATTGTCACCAACGCCGAGGGCGATTCACTCGAATACCGGGAAGAAAAGAAATTCCCGGCCCAGGCGCAATATGCGCTCTGCCGCTGCGGCGAATCCGCCAACAAACCCTTCTGCGATGGCACGCACAAGAAGGTTCAATTCGACGGCACGGAAACCGCCAGCCATGAGCCTTATCTGAAGCAAGCCGAGACGATTAAAGGTCCGACGATGGTGCTCACCGACCAGGAAAACCTGTGCGCCTTCGCCCGGTTCTGCGATCCGAAAGGCAGGATTTGGAATCTGGTCAAGCAAACGGACAACCCCGAAGTCCAACAAATTGTAAAACACGAAGCCGGCCATTGCCCCGCCGGACGGTTGGTGGTCTGGGATCGGGAAACCGGCAAAGCCATCGAGCCGAAGTTTGAACCGTCGCTCGGACTGGTTGAGGACACGGAAAAAAAAGTCAGTGGCCCGATCTGGGTGCGCGGCGGCATCCCGGTGATTTCCGCCGATGGCAAGACCTATGAGATTCGGAACCGGCTGACCTTGTGCCGCTGCGGCCGGTCCGACAACAAGCCGTTTTGCAACGGGGCGCACGCCGCTTGACTTGCTGACAGCGGGCGGCCAATTTGATTTTCATTCGGTCAAGACTCAAACCAAATGAGAAATCCCGAATCACAAGCAAGGAAAGGAATTTTATGGCACAAACTGTTGCGGATGTGATGTGGGAGATGCTTGCAAAAGCCGGTGTCAAGCGCTGTTACGGTATTGTCGGCGACGCGTTAAACCCGGTCATTGACGCGCTGCGCCGCAACGGGAAGATTGATTTTGTCCATGTGCGGCACGAGGAATATGGCGTCTTTGCCGCCGTCGCCGAGGCCTACCTGACCGGAAATCCGGTGGTCGTCTGCGGAACCGCCGGTCCCGGCGTCACTCATTTGTTCAATGGTTTGATGGACGCACGCAAGGAAGGCGCGCCGGTCATTGCGATCGCCGGCGATGTGGAAACGAAGCTGATTGACACGTCCGCGCTCGAAGAGCTGAATCCCTACAAATTCTTCGATGCCGCGTGCCTCTATGTCGGGCGGGTCGTGAACCCGGAGCAGTTGCGTCCCATCGTCACGACGGCAATTCTTACCGCCGTGCTCGACCAAGGCCCCACGGTCATCTCTTTGCCCGGCGATGTTGCCGCTGCCAATGCACCTTCGCACGCACACGATTTCATAATCCCATCTCCGCCAATTCTTCGCCCCGCGGAGCCTGATCTCCGCAAGCTCGCCGAAATGATTGATGCGGCGGGCAAGGTCGCGATGTTCGGAGGCGAAGGTTGCCGTCACGCCCGTGAGGAAGTGATCAAGCTTTCAGAAAAACTGAAGGCACCGGTCGGATATTCTTTTCGCGGCAAGCAATGGCTGGAGCACGACAATCCCAACGCGGTCGGGATGACCGGCCTGCTCGGTTACGGCGGAGCTTATCGTGCCATTCACGACGCCGACCTGGTGTTGCTGCTGGGAACTGATTTTCCGTTCTGCGAATTTCTGCCCGGTGACAGCGTGAAGAAGGTTCAGATTGACAAAAACCCGAAACATATCGGACGCCGCACCGCCGTTGACCTCGGTTTGGTGGGTGACATCCAGTCCACCGTCGCCGCCCTCCTGCCTCTTGTGCGTGAAAAGACGGATGCTCATTTCCTCGACCAGCGGATCGCGGAGACCAAATCGTTTGAAGAACTGCTCGGCCACTATGTGACCAAGGGACCGCAAATCAAACCGATCCGGCCGGAATTCCTCGCGGCCACGCTGAACGAACTTGCCGCCGATGACGCCATATTTCTTGTGGACACGGGCACGGCGTGCATGTGGGCGGCACGACATATGCGCGGCGGCAAAAATCGGCGGATATTTGGCTCGTTTTCATGGGCCTCCATGGCCAATGCCGCTCCCAATGCCTTCGGCGCCCAACTTGCATATCCCGGTCGCCAGACGATCGCGCTATGCGGCGACGGCGGATTCACCATGCTCGCGCTCGGCGACTTGCTGACGCAAGTACAGCGCAAGACTCCCGTGGTTCAAGTCATTCTCAACAATGAATGTCTCGATTTCGTCAACATCGAGATGCAGGAAGCGGGCATCGTTCCGTTTGGCGTGGATTTCAAGAATCCCAATTTCGCCAACGTTGCCGGGGCGATGGGTGCCAAAGGCATCCGTATTGAAGAACCGGGAGATGTGAGAGCCGGTTTGGCCGAAGCGCTGGCACACAAGGACGGCCCGGTGGTCGTGGATATCGTCGTTGATCCGTTCGCCCTGTCGCTGCCGTCACACGTTCCCTTCCACACCGCCAAAGGTTTCACCTTGAGTCTCGCGAAACAGGTGTTGAACGGAAAGATGGACAATGTGATTAAAACCATTGAACACAACGTCCGGCTGATCTGAGCGTTGCCAGATAAAATCTGCGAGGTGAAAGTTACAATACCAGAAATAAAGCCGGCATTGACTTTGTCCGTCATTCAACCAGGATTCAAAACGTGAATTCCAGAGCGAGGTAGCTCATAAACCCCGTCGCGCTTTCATTTGATCCGGAAATCGCGCGGCCGGCCGAGCCGATGAGGCTGACATGCCCGGTGAGCGTCCGCCGAAAACCGAGATTGAAATCGAGTTCGTTGTTTGTGAAATGGTTTTCGAAGTCTTCGTGCAATTCAGCCATCACGGAAGTTTTTTCGTTTAACTCATATTCCGCCGCGACGCCGCAAAAACCTCCCGCTGCCTGCCTTTCGTTCCAGACATACGCGGCGTCGCCGTAAAGGTCCAGCGAACCGGATTTATGTCCGGCTTCAAACGGCAGCATGACGGTGGTGCCGTCGTCTGCGAGTCCGCGCCGCACGGAGGAGGTTGGATTATTAAATTCAATTTGCGGATACGCGGAGATATCAAGCCCGGCATTAGTTTGATCCAGAAACCGCCATTTGACTCCAAGCAGCGTGTTGCCCAATCCGCTGCTGGTGCCGCCATGGTCCGGCACCACCACCACCCACGGCAATTCACACGTCAGTTCTATGTGATCGCCGATCCCGTAATTCATGTCGAGCAACGGGGTTTCGAGATTCCATTCGTGTTGCGTGTATTCAGAAGTCGTGGCGACGTCAATTTCCCAACTGTCCGGCCCCGGTGTGTCGGGGTCATCGGTGATCAACGGCGGCCCGGCCGTCGCGCTGGCGATGCCCAACGCGAAAATAAAAACCGTCCCGATTAAAAGCCGGAAGCCTTTCACGCCTGTAGAATTTTAATCATGGATAAAATTTCCACAATCTCTTCATCCTCCGGCTTCACGCCGTCATTTTTTCGGCGTCAGCGGGGTGTAATAATAAATGACGGTGTAGGTGGCCGGAACCTTGCCGGGATTGCGCAACTGCGTGGTGGCGCCGGAAGCAAAAAAGATGACCGAACCCGGCCCGACCGTTTGCGATTTGCCGTCGAATGTCGCCTCGATCATCCCTTCTTTGACGATGACAACCTCCTCTTGCACATGAAGACGCGGCGCGCCGCTCACCTGACCCGGATTGAGAGTGGTGATGTGACAGTTGATCTTGTCGAGCGTCGCGGTGGGTCCGTCGAACACCGCCCGGCGGACGCCATTCGACACCGTCGTTGGCTGCATCTTCTCCCAGTCAAAAACGGCGGAAGTCAACTGGGTCGCGGCGTGCGGATGGGTTTCTGTGGTTTGGGCCATAAGGGTAAGACAAAGTGTGGCGAAGACTGCGGAACAGAAATTTTTTTTCATCATGTGTTTAATTTGCACGCCGTTCTTTGATGCTCTGCAAAATCTCCGCCACGACTTCCGCTTTCGGCTTTGCGCCGATGTTTCCTTTGCCGTGCAAACGGACAGAAACCGCGCCGGCGTCCATGTCACGTCCGCCGATGACGAGCATGGTGTGGACTTTGGCTTGCTCGGCTTCGGCGATTTTCGCCTTGATCGGGTCATTGCGGAAATCCGGTTCGCAGCGGACAAAATTTCCGCGCAGTTCGTCCACGATGGATTTCGCGTAGGCGATCAATTTTTCGTCCTCGCCCAGCGTCAGCACGCGCACCTGTTCCGGCGCAAGCCAGAGCGGGAAATTTCCCGCGTAATGCTCGATCAAAAAGCCGATGAACCGTTCGTGCGTGCCGAGCGGCGCGCGATGGATGCACAACGGCGTCTTCTCCGAGTTGTCGCGGTCGCGATATTTCAGGCCGAACTTCGCGGGCACCGCGAAGTCCACCTGGTTCGTCGCCAGCGTGAACTCGCGCCCGATGACGCTCCACACCTGCACGTCAATCTTCGGGCCGTAGAACGCCGCCTCGTTCGGCACTTCCACGTAGGGAATTTTTGAATCAATCAAAACTTTGCGCACCAGATCTTCCGTCTGCTTCCACAATTCCGGTTCGTTGACGAACTTCGCATTGTCGCCAGTCAATCGCGACGGATCGTGCGTGCTAAAGCGCATCACATATTTTTCGATGCCGAAAATCTTGAAATACTTCAGATACATTTCGTTGACCGCGTTGAACTCGGCGGCGAACTGTTCCGGCGTGCAATAGATGTGCGCATCGTTCATGTTCAATGAACGGACACGCATGAGGCCGAACAATTCGCCCGACTGCTCGTAGCGATAACACGTGCCGTATTCGGCCAGTCGCAACGGCAGATCGCGGTAACTGCGCGGTTCAGCCGCAAAAATGCGGTGATGATGCGGGCAGTTCATGGCTTTCAAATAATAACGTTCGCCAATCGTTTCAATTTCTTTACGAAGATCGCGAAATTTCTTTTCTAACTTTTCTCTTTCGTCGCGGTTTTGATCACCAATGGAAATTTCATCCATTGTTTCAACCATTAAATTTTGAAGTTCTTCGTTACGTTTCTTCGCTGTTTCGTCCATCAAAGTCATCGGTGGAAACATTGACTCAGCGTAAAGCACCGGCAGATGCCCGCTCGTCAGATACATTTTTTCTTTGGCGATGTGCGGCGTTTTCACGCGCACGTAACCGGCGGCGAATTCCGTTTCTTTCGCCAGTTTTTCCAGTTCTTCCACGATCGCCGTTCCCTTTGGCAGCCACAGCGGCAGTCCCGGCCCGACGTATTCGGTGTCCAACGCGAACAATCCCATTTCCGTGCCGATCTTGCGATGGTCGCGGCGCTTCGCCTCTTCAATCATCGTAAAGAACTCTTCGAGTTCCTTTTTATTTTTAAACGCAGTCCCATAAATTCTTTGGAGCTGCGGGTTGCGCTCGTCGCCCTTGTAATACGCGCTGGCCACGTGCGTGAGCTTGAACGCGCCGATGTTGCCGGTGCGCATCACATGTGGCCCGGCGCAGAGGTCGAGAAAATCGCCGTTCTTGAAATACGAAATCGGCTCGCCTTCGGGAATGTTCTGGACGATGTCCAATTTGAATTTTGAGGGCGTGCCGCGTGAATTCAACGCGGCGAGGCGTCCTTCGTTCGCGTCCTTCAACGCCTGTTCGCGCGCGACGACAACTTTTTCAAACGGGTTGTTGGCCTTGACCTCCTTTTTCATCTCGGCCTCGATGGCGGCGAAGTCCTCCGGCGCGATGCGATGCGAGAGTTCCACGTCGTAATAAAATCCGTTCTCGACCGGCGGTCCGGCGGCGAATTGCGCGTCCGGCCAGAGGCGGAGAATGGCGGTGGCGAGCACATGCGCGGCGGAATGCCGGATGCGTTCCAGTTCGGTCATCTTCGCGCGGTCGTCGAGGGTTTTGCGTTCTTTCGGTTCGTCAGCCATGAAATCAGTCTAGCCACAGAGCCACAGAGGGCACAGAGAAAAAATTTACTTCGCGGTTTTCCAGATCGAAATCAATCCGCCCAAACCGCACAGCAACAGCACGCTCACGGCAATCGCGCCGCTGTTCGCATATTGCGGCAGAAATTGCAGCGCCGCAGCGCCGATGCCCGGGCCGACGCAATTGCCCAGGCCAATCGCCGCCTCGTGGATGCCGCCGTGCTCGCTTTTCGCGTCGCCCCCGTCCATCGAGTAAAACAGTGACGAATAATAAATCAGGCCGATGGCGACACCGAAAAACAGTTGCGCGCCGATGAGCACAATGAGATTTGGCGATAACAGAATCGCCGCGAAGGACAGAATCAGCATCGCAAACGCGGCCACGAGCCAGCGAAAGCGATAGTGCCAGTCTGTCCAGCGCCACAGCACGATGAATGTGCCGAGCCGGACGAAGCACCACAGCGAGCAGATGAATCCGGCGAACATCGGCGACATCTGGAATTTCGCAGCGAGGCCGGGAATGACGGCGATGAGCGTGTTGATGGCGATGTAGGCGAACGGATTCGCCAGCCACGCCATCCGCAGAAATGTTTTTGCCTTTGCCGGAGACGGACGATTCGGGTCGGGCGGCAACGCAGGGTTTTTTTCGGCGCGGGCAGGCGCGACTTCCTTCGCGTGCTTTTCCATCCAGAACGTCAGGACGAGTTGCGCGAGCACGATGACGATGGGCGCGATGAAAATTATTTTGAACCCGAACAGTTTGATCAGTGTACCGCCGATGAAATACGCCACGGCGTTTGCCACGGCCCACGTGATGTTGTAGATGCCGACGACGCGCGGAACGCCGGCGGGCGTTTCGCTTTCGCTGACGAGCGCTTCGAGCGTCGGCCACGTCGCGCACATGCCGATGGTGACAACGGCGGCAGCGAGAATTTTTCCGGCCATGGAATCAAGCAGCAAACCGGCGAACAGTCCGACGATCATCACTGCGAACCCGAGTTTGAGCGTGTGAAAATAACCGATCCGGTGCGCGATCCGCCCGGCCTGCCACGCCGCGAAGACGTAAATGAAACCCAGTAGCGCGGCGAGGGCGAGGTTACCCTTGTCGCTGAAACCGAACCGCGCCTGCATGAAAAAGTAGAGGTAGTTGAAATAAAGAACCGTGGCGAAGGAATTCAGTCCTTCGATGATAAAGCAGATGTTGCGGATTTTCTGGTTCGCAATCATCTCCGATTGGAAATTTCCAGGATGGCTGTTTGGCAATACCATTTCACCGCGTCGGTCATCCGCGGTTGCAGCTTGTCCAATTCACCGGCGGAACACCAACAGATGTCGTGATGCTCGTTCGCGGCCAGAGTAATGGTGGGGCGCGACACTCCGTGCGCGCCGTGATGGCCGGGCGGTGCCACCACCTTTGGCCGCGCCCAGTAAATCATACCGATGTGCTCATGTGTGTCATTGATGCGGTGGATGTCGAGAAAGCGCGGTGCGAGGAGCGCGCGGGTGCCGGGCGAAGTCGTGGGTGGACGTTCACCAAGCAATTCCACGTCGAGTCCGCTCTCCTCTTTCGCCTCGCGCAACGCGGCCTGTTCCGGGTCTTCATCCAGCTCGATGTGCCCGCCGAGCGGCAGCCACTTGTCCAGCTTGCGATGATGGATGAGCAGAATCTTTCCGTCGTGAACGACAAATATCGCGACGGTGAAATCAATTTTTTCGTGGATGTGCGCCATGGCTTCAGTTTGCCTTGGACTTCACGGCTTCAGCAACGTAATCAACGACGCTTTGAAATGTGATCATCTTTAATGCCGCTGAATTTGGAATTTTAATTCCAAACTCCTTTTCAATTTCGATGACATATTCAACTATGGACATCGAATCCAGCGCATCCATTCTCAAATCTTCGACGAAACGGTCATCTGGCTGCATTTGCGAAAGGTCAAGGGGAATGTGGCGCGAAAGAATTTTCCGAAGTTTGGCTGCAATTTCAGCGCGGTTGTTCGGGAAAAATTCTTTGCCAAATTCTTTTTCATTCAAAGCTTGGCGCCCAGCCATGTGATTCAGAGCACGCCCTTTTTCTGCTTTGTCACTTAATTTGACAGCATAAAATCCACAAACAAGTGCAGCGGTAAAGAAAATCAAACTGAAATACCAAGGGAACGGCCAACCTAAATTTGCCGGTATCTTTCCCGATGAAAGCAGGAAAAAAGTGCAGCCAAATAACGCTAAAATAATTTGCGCTATGTTTAGAAGCCGTTGCCGCTTTTTCATGTAACCGTCATTTCGCATTTCCTGATATTTGAAAATGAAAACGCCCCGACGCGAGCCGGGGCGTTTAGCGTCGAAACAATTTATTTCATCTTGTCGAAATTCTTCTGGAGAATCTGCCAGTCTTTCATGCCTTTGACCTTGTCCTGAAAAGATTTGTTGATCTCCTCTTCCTTCGCGTTCTTGGTCGGTTTGTTGACCTTGTAAAAAATGCCGAAGCTGCCGGGGAACGGTTCGCCCGCGAGCTTGTAGGCCGCGAGTTCGTCCGTCACGTCGTGGGTCTTGGTGACTTCGTTGAACACGCCGCCTTTGCGCGGGTTGCTCGCGTCGAACGCGCCTTCGTAAAATTCCACGCACTCGCTCAAACATTCGATGAAGCTGAAACCTTCGTGATCCATCGCGGCTTCCATCATCTGCAAAACGTGGTTCGGGTTCGTATGCGTCGTGCGCGCGACGAACGTCGCTCCGGCGGAAATCGCCTGCTTCATCGGGTTGATCGGATAATCCACCGCGCCCCATTGGTCGGTCTTGCTTTTGAAACCGATGGGCGAGGTCGGCGACGTTTGTTTTTTCGTCAGGCCATAAACCCAGTTGTCCATGACGCAATAGGTCATCTTGATGTTTTTGCGCGCGGTGTGATTGAAATGATTTCCGCCGATGGAAAAAGCGTCGCCGTCACCACCGAAAACGAAGACGTGCAGGTCAGGCCGCGAAAGTGAAATACCGCTGGCAAACGGCAGCGCGCGTCCGTGAATGAAATGCACGCCGTGCGCCTGAACGAAATACGGAAAACGACTGGAGCAGCCGATTCCGGCGACGGTCGTGATTTTCTCGTGCCACATTTTGCGCTTTTCAATCAGCTTGAAATAAAGCGCGAGCACGGAAAAATCACCGCAGCCCGGACACCACGTCGGATGGTCGGCGGCAATTTCTTTTTTGGTCAGCCCTTTGCGTTCTTCGGGCAAAGTCGGCGCAGCGACGGACGTGATATTTCCGGTACGTGGTGGAGTTTCGATCAAAGTTTCACTCATATTAAATTAGACGTTGTGGCGTTGGCGCGGTTCAAATTTACAATTTGCGTAATCCGGCTGAGACGTTGGCCTTGGCGCGTTCGAGAATGTCCTTCACTTTCCAGGTGAGGCCGTCGGTTTTGTTGATGCCTTGAATCTTCGCGTCGCAATAGCGCGCGCGCAGCAGCGCCCCGAACTGGCCGAAGCCGTAAAGTCCTTCGTCATTCATTTCGACGACGAGAACGTGATTGAAGCCGGAAAAAATATTCTCAAGGCCGGGCGGCAGCGGATTGATGTGGCGGATGTGAATCGAAGAAACGCTGTCGCCGGCGGCGCGCGCGCGGTCAACGGCTTCCTTGAGCGGGCCTTCGGTCGAACCCCAGCCGACCAGCAAAACATTTCCTTCGGGCGGGCCATAAATTTTCGGCGTCGGCAAAGACGCGCCGAGCGCCTGCAATTTTTTCCGGCGTTTCGCGGTCATTTGCGTGTGTATTTTGGGCGAGCCGCTCGGATGGCCGAGTTCGTCGTGCTCAAGGCCGGTGACGACGGGATATTTTCCGCTTTGAACCCGGGTGCCGGGCGCGCAGTGATGCGTGATGCCGTTCGGTGCGGATAGATCGTAAGGCTTGTGGTCGGCGACGGGCGTAAAATCCGGCGAAATGTCCTGGCAAACTTTTTCGAGATTCGGCTCAATGAACGCTTCGATGCGCGTGGCCATGCCCTGATCGGTCAGAAGAATGACCGGCACGCTGTATTTACGGGCGATGTTGACGGCTTCAATCGCCATGTAAAAACAATCCTCGACGTTCGCCGGCGCGATGACGACGCGGGGCGAATCGCCGTGTCCGCCATTAACGGCGATGTTCAAATCGGATTGCTCGACACTCGTCGGCATTCCGGTGGAAGGGCCGCCGCGTTGCACGTCCACAATCACGAGCGGCATTTCGGCCATGACCGCCCAGCCGAGCGCTTCAGTTTTCAGTGAAATTCCCGGTCCACTTGAACCCGTCACCGCAACGCGACCGGCATAGCTCGCGCCAATCGCCATTGAAATTGCAGCGATTTCGTCCTCGGTTTGCACAAACGTGCCGCCGTATTTCGGCAATTCGCGGCGCAGCAATTCCATGATGTCCGACCACGGCGTGATCGGATAACCCGCGCCAAAACGCACGCCGGCGGCAATCAAACCAAAGCCAAGCGCTTCGTTGCCGTTCATCACGACCTGATGGCCGCCCTTTTTTTGGCTGTCAATGAATTTAAAAGTTTCCAAAACATTCCCGAGCGAGTGTGCATAGCCCGCGTGAAAGGCCGCGAGCGCGTTGTTCAAAATGCTCGGGTCTTTGCCGGTGAAACGTTCGCCGACCAGTTTTTCGAGTTTCGGGACATTCAAGTCGAACATTTTGGCGATCAGGCCGAGCGCGAAAATATTTTTGCCCTTGTCCTTGGCCGTTCCGCCGATGGCTTCAACGGTCAGACCGGAAATCGGCACGCCTAGATGATGATAGTTTTTCTCCCAGTCAGGATTCGGCACAACGTGATCAGAATCGAAAAGAACAATACCGCCCTTTTTGAGTGAATTGATGTGATCTTCGTAACTGTGCTGATAAAACGCGAGCAACACGTCCGCTTCGTCGCCGGAACTCAAAACTTCTCCCGAACCGATGCGAACTTGAAAAATGGACGGGCCGCCGGAAATCGTCGCGGGAATCGTCATGAACGTCATGACTTCCTGCTCGCTGCGTCCGGCGAGCCGCGCGAGAAAACCGCCGATGGCCTGGATGCCGTCCTGCGAATTGCCCGCGATGCGAATGACGGCTTCGTTGATGGAAGAAATTTTTGGTGTGCCGCCCGACGACGGGGTTGCTGCAACTGTATCACTCATGGATTCTCAAAATTAAATTTTACCGCGATGCAATGTGGGGGCTGGCAACAGAAGCAAACAGCACGGCACCATTGCCTATTTACAGTAAGCAGGCGGTGCAAACGTGTCAAATTCTAATGCTGGATTTGTGGTCATAAGCAGGCTTCATGCAACCGCACGGCAAACGGAAGCCAACTATTGCTGTGCTGCGCCGCTTGCGCTGCCAGGCGGACATGCTAGCGTTGCGCCAACGCATGACGCCGCAGGAACAATACGACGACGCGATGTTTGATTTCAGCCGGGGCGATTTCGACGGTGCGATTGTGAAATTGAAAAAGGTTCTCGCCATTGATCCGCAGAATTTTGACTCGCAACTCGCGCTCGGCATGGCGCATTATCGCAAAGGTGATTATGTGGCGGCAATCGCCGAAGGTCACAAAGCCGAGAAACTTCGGCCAAAGGAACAGCTCGTCCACACCAACCTCTCGCTTTTCTACATGAAGTCCGGCGACAAGGCCACCGCCGAGCATCACGGCTTGCAGGCCAAAATTGAATCATGGCGCGAGGACGCCGCCAGGGCCAGGTCGCCCGCAGCGAAGCCGGAAAACGATTCCGAACTGGTCATTTCCAAACCCGCGCCGCCGCCGATGAAATTTCCCAGCCAGCCGTGGAAAAAGAAACCGCCGGCCACGACTTAATAATTGTGAAGCGGTCACTTTTAATTCCGGACATTGAAGAAATCGTTGAAGGTTTTTTTGGACTTCGTCAAAATGTTGTCGCTTTCCGCCATGCCATTTTCCTCAAAAACAATTCACCGCTGCGCGGGCTGGCAAAAGCGTAAAAGCACAAAAACTAAAGCCCCCTCACACACCGAAAGCCAACGCCGTCGCCGTAGGCGTACTCCGGGTAGTCGTAGTTGCGAAAGGCACAGCGCGTATAGGTGGCTTCGATGAGCCATTCGCCGCCGCGAAACACACGGCAGTAAAATCCGTCGGTTTGAACCGGCGCGGGAGGGCCGCGTGGATCGCTACCTCCCAGATACGGGCTGCCCGTCGGATACGTCGGCCCGGCATACCAGTCCCAACACCATTCAAACACATTCCCCGCCATGTCATTCAAGCCATAATCGTTCGCCGGAAATGAACCCACCGGACTCGTGTAAGGTTGTGCTCCGGTATCGAAGTTGGTGTTGTAACCAGTATACGGCCCCAAATCGTAAGTATACCCGCCAGAATTAGGTGGATTTGGATAGGCATTATAATTCGCCTGGCTTTCCGAAATGGTGTTCCCCCACGGAAACCGTTGCCCGCTCAACCCGCCCCGCGCCGCCTTCTCCCACTCCGCTTCCGTCGGCAAACGATAGCCATTGGCCGACCAATTCACATTCGCGTTGGTAATATTCACATCTCCATTCGTGTAAACCTGCGTCAAACCCGCGTCCGTGTAATACACCGGCGTCAAACCCGCCTGCTGCGACCGCGCATTGCACCACTTCACACAATCTGGGATTATGCACAAAACAAACTGAAACCGTTGCAAGTGATTGATTGAAACGGATTAGAAGATTAACGCGATTTGAGGCGGCTTTTGACTGACTTTTCGCGGCTTGTGGGCAGGCGATT